>ERZ791753.15-NODE-15-length-271922-cov-9.116112_pt1 | contig 271922 bp, 252 predicted proteins | sample MGYA00509951_ERZ791753 | MGnify/ENA primary metagenome ERZ791753 (study PRJEB30046, sample SAMN00792026) | human gut metagenome | study: EMG produced TPA metagenomics assembly of the A metagenome-wide association study of gut microbiota in type 2... | reverse complement strand
CATCTGTCAACAATATTCAGTTCTCAAAGTTCGTCTCGCCGTCTCAGCGACAGCTTTTATAGTTTATCACGAATTTTCTTCCTTGTCAACAGCTTTTTTATCAAACTGAAGGTATTGGAAGTGATTCTTGAAGTCATTCCCTCTCGAGAATGCTTAATTATAATACCATACTTATCCACAGCCTTCAAATTTGATATTTTAGCGCAGATTCGATTTATTTAAGTTTGTTTACGTAATTTTTACTTTTATATCTATTTTTTACATTATTTTTCTCTATTTTTTACTTTAATTTATGCTCAAAATAAAAGAACATTTAATTGTCCGCTCCGTACCGAACAATTAAACGTTCTTTTATTATATTTATTTTATTTTATTCAGTTTTGCGGCTACCTCTGCTGCTGAAGGGTCATCTCCTGTACAGGTCATAATCGGCTGTTCACCCATCATCACCGTGTCTCCGCTGGCGTAAGCTTCTGGTGCCGTTTTGTTGTTATGGTATACAGCGGCCAGATTGCCCATGACAAAATAGGACCGCTCTTTGCTGGACATGGATCCGGATGCGCTAGGAGTGATGAATTCCTTTTTGTTTACATACACCACCCCGTCTTTATTGTCCACGTGCTTATTGCTCCAGGCGTTGAGTTTCTTTACATAGTTTTCCCGCCGCTCTGTGCAGGTAGGATGATCGCTCCAGCGGACGTTCATATCCCCGTATTTCTCCAGGAACCGCTGCCATACAGCAGCCGTGGCCCCTGGATTGTAATTGGTATGGGTGATGTAGTCAAATGACAAATTGTCTGCTTCCCATTCCATCGGCTTGGACAGATGGACATTTCGGGTATAAGTATACAACTGGCTGATAGCGCCTCCGGCGATGCCTCCGGTAGCTGCATTGGCCATCTCGGCAAGTACGGCTGCATTCAGGGATTTCTTAACTCCCTGGATGGGATGGTCTTTCTGCCCATGCCCCAGCTCATGGCCAATGACTACAGCAATTTCGTCATCGGTGGGAAACAGAGTAAAGATCCCTCGATAGACGTTGACATTATGGCCGATGGTGCAGTAGGCATTGGCATCATCGTTGGGACTGATGAAGTAGTTATAAGGCTTCTTATAGACGGTAGGATCCACCGCTCCGATCCCAGCAACCACATTTCCCATAATCGTATCCAACCGATTGTTCAGATACTCGTCTTCCACCACTCCTTCTTCTTTTTTCATCTGTTCGAACCATTCCTGCCGACCTTTATCTGTGTTGTTGTAGGTCTTGTAGACTCCCATGACTTTATCCCGATACATGGTCCCGGCAATGGCAGTCCCCAGCACATCTACCAAGACGCCTCCCGCTTCCGCACGGGGTATAGGCAGCGAACCAAAAGCAGCACCCATTCCCAAAAGGCCTGCTAAAGTACATCCGATCAAGCGATTCTTCCACAGTTCCATCATTGCTTCCACTCCTTTATTTTCCATCCTGTACTTCTTTTGTAGAACAGAGACCCGTCTGCTGCCCCTGGGTCCACTCAATGGCATAACCATAGCCCAGTTCCAGCGGATCCGGTCCATACCGATTGTCTCCGTCTGTCCCTTTGGCAAAAAACAGATACAGCATAAAAAGCAAATTCACAAAAGGAATCCCCGTCAAAATCAAACACAGCTCAGATTGGCCAAGATCGTGGATCCGCCGCAAGACCAGGCTGTACCCCGCCACGGTCAAGAAGCCGATGCCGGGAACCGTACAAACAGCAAGGCTCAGGCTAACCGCCCCCAGAATCAAAATAGCAGCATCACTCTTGTCCGTCACGGACATCTTCACAAAGAGAACCCAGCATACAACAAACAATAAAATCAGGCCCACCAGGGTCAGCTGGCGTTTCAGGTATCTCTTCCGGTTCAGCCGGCCGCTGCACTGATAAAACTGTTCCCAGAATCTTTCCGGACGGACTGCACAATTCGGGTGATCCATTATCCTCTCCCCCCATTTTCTTCCCTTACGCCTATTTTAAACCAAAACAGACAGCCGGACCACTCCCTGCCAACTGTCTGTTTCCATTGCCTGAAAACCGTTTCCTTCTTTACACTCCCAGGCCCATATTCAAATCGATGATTCCTACTGCATAGGGTGCGATTTCATACTGCCCAAAGACAAAATGGATCTTGCCTCCTTCATCCATGTAGTAGTTTTCCGGAAGTTTTTCCAATCCTTTAAAATCCTGGAAGAAGTAACCGCCTTTTCCATACTCTGTGTTCCAAAGAGCCTCATTGATTTTGTCCAAGGTGAAATGATTCCGCATCTTCAGCCCGATGACTTTCTGCCAGGGTACCAATTCTCCCGTCTGCAAATCAAAGGTCTTTCCCAATTCCCAGCTGGTGGGATGGGCGGCCCGTTCAATGTAATCGTATCCATAGGTCTGAAAAGACAGGTATCTCTCTCCATGATAGCTGACCTGATAGTCCACTCGGGAAGTCAGTTTTTCTTCCATGGTATTGGCTCTGTCATAATTTTCCCGGGAAACATTGGCCTGTTTTTCAAAATAACGGGAAATTTTCTGGGATACTTCCTGTTTCCCCACCACCCGAACCTGGGGATAATGAAGGATCAGATTCCCTTCCCGGATGACTCGGCTCCGAACGACCAGTCCCTTTTGGGCATAAACCACCTGGCCGGGGACATAACTCTGCAGTTCCTGCTCCACTACATGGTGAGCCGCTTCCGCTGCTGTCGTCGGCTGCAGCTGGGCAAAGCCGGTTCCTCCAAGCGCACACAAACCTGTCAGGAGCATCCCACAGGCAAGGATACGGATTTTTTGCTGGTCCATGAAACATCTTCCTTTCGATTTTCTCCATCATCCGTATTATACAAAGAGTCCTTCCCTGGTGCAAGGAAAAGAAGAATCCAGGAACCTTATTCAAAGACATATCGGATACTGATTGATTTCCGGCAGGAGATGGGGGTGCCTGAAACATCCCGGGCCGGCAGGAACCGCCACTTCCAGGCGACTTTCAGAGCCGCCCGGTCCAGCCGATCGTAACCGGAACTTTCTTCCAACCTGGCAGAAGTCACCGTGCCATCAGCACTGATCACCACACCGACAACAGGGGTCCCTTCCTCTCCTGCCTTCCGGGAAGCCGGAGGATATTCCTTGTCAAAGGGAAGCAAAGTGGCATCGCAGCTGAGGTCCTGTCCGGAAGATCCACTTCCTTCCTCCCCCGCTTCTTCGTTCCCAGAGCCATCTCCATTTGTTCCCCCATCCTGCCCCACTTCCGTCCCATCACCGGTTCCGCTGGACATGCTGCTAGAAGGAGTCCCAAAAGGAACCCCAGAGGCCGTTTTTGCTCCGCCAGGAGCCTGGACAGTTCCTTGATCGCTGCCCAGACTGGGAGTCTCCAGCAGCTGTTCCAGCAGCGCTGCCTGTGCCTTCTCCCCCTGATTTCCTGCCGGAGCCGTTTTCTCTTTCCCGCCTGGAACAGTCACCGGCATATCCCCACCGGATGTGCTTTCCCCACCTGTTCCTTCTCTCTCGGCAATAGGTTCTGCCAGGTGGACCCGGATCGGTCCGGGAGCCTTTTCCGGCAGGGACCGATGGGCATAGAGCAACGCGCCGCCCAGGGACAGGAACACCAAATGCAGGAAAAGTGACAGCCGAAAGTATCGATTCCATTCAGATTTTCCCATGATTCTCTCCTGCAGAAACGGAAAGAGAGAAATCCTTCAGACCAGCCCGTTTCAGTTCTCCCAGTATGCCCATGACCCGGCCATAGCTGATTTCTTTGTCAGCCCGCACCGTTACAGTCCGGCCAGGGTCTTTGACGGCTTCAGCAGCAGCTTCCTGTACCAGGGCCTCTACGGTCACCGGATGATCCTGGAACCAGATGGTCCCGTCTTTGGGCAGCGTCACTTCTAGTTCAGCCTTCTGCTGGAGGGATCCCCGCCCCTCCGGCAATTCCACCGGCACCCCTTTCTGCTGGGTCATGTACATGGTGCAAACAATGAAAAAAATCAACAGGAGGAATACCATATCGATCATAGGGGAAATCTGGATGGAAGGCTTCTTTCCTCCGCCAGACCGGTGCAGACGGATCATAGTCTGTCTCCTTCCTCCCGGGGCAATGTTCCGGCATTTTCCATAAAAGCATTGTCCATCTGCTCCACTTCCCCCATCACCTCATCGACTCGCTGGGAAAAATACGTATGGAAACAAATGGTCCCGATGGCAATCAGGAGGCCGAACACGGTCGTGATCATGGCTTCCGCTACACCAGCGGTCACCCCCAGAGGATTCTCCCACCGGTCTCCCAATGCCTGAAAGGAGGACATCATACCAGTGATGGTCCCCAGAAGGCCCAGGATAGGAGCCAATGTCACGATTACAGAAAGATAGTTCAGCCCTTTTTCAAAACGATTCACCAGCTGCTGACTCTCTCCCAAGACATAGCTTTCCTTTTCCCGAGCATCCCGAGGGGCTGTCAGCAGCCGTTCTCCCAGCCTGGCTTGGGCCCCGGGGGTCTGCCGGCTCAGCTGGAGGAGTTCCCCCCAATGCTGCTGCCGGACCAGCCGACAGAAATCCCGGGCATAATCCCGGCCGGAATCCTCTCGGCGAAAAAACGACCATCGTTCCAGGATGATGGTCAAAGATACCAGGGAACACAGCAGCAGCGGCCACATGACCAGCCCTCCCCGTACAAAATAACTCCAGCCATGCTGCAGCCAGTCGATCATTTTATCCTTCCTCTCTCTTCCAAGATTTTTTGGAGCAGCTGCTCCCTTCGGGCATCCGGTTCCGGACAGGCTGCCACCTGGAATACACCGCCTTCTCTCCTAACCTGGAACGGAGCTCCATAAGCCTGTTCCAATTTCTTTTCCTCCAGGACTTCCCAGGGCATACCCTGTCCCAACAGCCTTCCCCTGCCCACAAGGAGCAGCCGGTCACAGCAGCGGGCAGCCAGTTCCAAATCATGGAGGGACAGGAAGACGGTCCGCCCTTCCTGCGCCAGCCTCCGACACAGCCGCAAGACCAGCGCTTCGTAAACTGGATCGAGCTCCGCCGTGGGCTCATCCAAAAGGATCACAGGTGCCTGCTGGATCAGGACCCGGGCCAAAAGGACCCGCTGGCGCTGTCCCCCAGAAAGCGCCGTCACCGGCTGTTCAGCCTCTTCTGCCAATCCCAGGAGGGTAAGACAATCCTGCGCCATTTCCCGTTCCCGTCCATTTTCCTGCTGATACCAGGCCAGATGAGGATAGCGTCCCATGAGGACCGCTTCACGGGCCGTATACCCAAAAGAAAGCTCCCTTTCCTGAGGAAGATAGGCAATCTTCCGGCTCAGCACCGGCCGCGGCAGCTGTTCCAGAGCCTTCCCATCCAGCAGGATCTGGCCTCCCAAAGGGGGCTGGATCCCAGCCAAAGTCTTCAGCAGGGTACTTTTCCCGGCTCCATTGGGGCCGATCAGTCCGATGCATCCCCCAGGTTCCAGAGAAAAGTCAAGTTCCTCCAAAACAGGGTGTGTCCCATATCCCACTTGTCCTTTTACCATGCTCAATTCCATTTCAATATCCTTTCAGCAGCGGCTCCGGCCCTAGCTTAAAAAGTTCCCTTCCGTAAGCTCCGTTGGCCAGAGCCTGTATGCCATAGACGGCCATAGGAGACGCATCGTAAACATACCGGTCGGGCAGAGCCACCCGTCGGGCATACCCCTTGACAGCCTGAATAGACGGGTCTCCAAAAAACTGTTCCTGGAATCTGTCATAGGCTTCTTTTTCCTCTCCATAGGGGAGAGAAACCAGAAAAAAATCCGGATTTGCCTGGAGGATGGCCTCCCGGGTCAAGGGCTGTCCATTTTTCAGGCCAGTTTCTGCAAGTCCATTGCGGATATGGGCCCTGCGGCACAAGTCATCGTACAAAGAACCGGTGCCACCGTAGCGGCTCATGAGAGAAACCAGCATCCCCACCGGTTCCGGTCCCTGGATGCCGGACAGGACTTGTTCCGTCTGCTGCAGCCGTTCTTCCATCTGGGATATGACCTTTTCTCCCCCTTGGGGATTTCCCACAGCATGGGCCATGAGGCGGACATTTTTCTGAATCTGCTCCAGATCTACCGGCCCGTAGCAGACAACTACAGGGATCCCCATCTCTTCCACTTTCTGGATCAATCCGGGGTCGGACCAAGTGGATGCCAGGAAAAGGTCCGGCTTCACACGGGCCACAGTTTCCGGTGTGTAATCCCGCAGGACCGGCTCCACTTTCCGGGTCTCTTCTGCAACAAAGGAAATCCCCGGTTCCCGGTCCAGATAATAGGCTCCGGACAGCCGTTCCGCCGGTACCAGGGTCAGCAGGGTTTCATCCAGATGAAGAGAATCGGTGAGGATCTTTTGGGGAGGATGGGACAGACGGACACTCTTACCCCGCACATCTTCCACTCCATAGCCTCCCGGTTCCGGAGCCGCCGGGCCGCAGCCGGCAGCCAGCAGCAGAAACAGGATTCCCATGAGCCGCAGCAGTTTCATACCTATCCTCCTTTTTAATCCAAAAAAGGGGCTGTTTTGCCAACAGCCCCTGGTTTAACTGAAAAAGTGGATCCTTGCCCGAGTCCCTCCCGGGGCCACATAGTAGAGATTCCCCATCTGCAGTTTCCCGTCCACCAGTTCGAACTGGGGCGCCACAATATCGCCCCCATCCGATTTGATTTCCACATCACTGAACTTCAGCTGTTTGTACTGGTTGGAAAAAGTCCCTTTGATGGAGTTGAACTTGATGATGGCATAGATGCCCTTGCCGGAGTAGAAAGACCCATACGTCAGGGTGGACCGGCTGTTCCCATCACAGAGCATTTTCAGGTCCAGCTGGACCAAGGTGCGGAAATAAGGGATATTGGTGGCATCCTCACTGTGGAGGTCATAGCCCATCACACTGACATTGTAAGCCTTGGTATCGATGTTGAAACCGCCTTTGGCATCGCAGTGCCCTTCAAAAATATCCGCAGTCACATTTTGGGCATCGATATAGCCGTTTTCATACTTGAAATTTCCCTTGACATTGGTAAATCTCAGTCCTGGGAGATTCAGTTTTGGCATATACAGCTCCCCTACGATCACCGGATCAGGCAAGGCTCCATTCACCGTGGCACTGGCGGTCACCCTTTCCTTGATATCCAAGCCTGTCCCCAGGGAGGAGGGATTCAGCGCCTTGATGCCCAGTTTCAGGTCATAGGTGGAAACCGCCGGTTTCAGATCCACATTGCCTTGGATATCCACCCCCTGGCCTTCCAGGGTCCCGCCCAGTTCTCCGGTGGAAAAATCGATGGTCAGCTTGTCATTGCTGTTGTAGCGCAGATCCGCATTTACATCCTGGAAAGTATGGGTCCGCTGCTTATAGTAGGCCGTCATCCGGCAGTGGTTCAGTTTTACATGGGCATCCACATTCTTCAGCTTGATGTCGAAATTCTTCTTTTTTTTCTTCGGGTCCGCTGGTTTCGGCACTTCTGCGGCCCGGATCCCCCGGATGTGCATGTTCTCCGTAAAAGTCAGTTGGATTTCCGCTTCATTGAGTTCCAGTTCCTGGATGGTCCGGGTGCTGATCCGCTTCAGCACAATGTCCAGTGGCCGTACCTGGAAAGAGCCACTGGGGATGGATACCCGGTTGCCGTCATGGCTGCCTTTCCATTCCAAGTCTTCAAAACGGACACGGCCCAAGGGAGTCGCCGTCAGCCGTCCCACCGTTATGGTCCCGTCAAAGAAATGCTGTTTGGCCATTTCCCGGTTGAAGATCTGGGCCGCATGGATGCTGGCAATATAGGCCAGCCATACCAGCACCAGGATACTGGCCAAGACGCTGAGCAGGATCCATTTGATTTTCCGGCGGTGTTTCTGCAGGAATGCTTTCATGATGTTACCGCAGGGCCGCTACCGCTTCCTGCATATCCGGGGCGCCAAAGACAAAGGATCCAGCCACCAGCACATCGGCCCCCGCTTCCCGACAGGCCTTGGCGGTTTCTCCATTGACTCCGCCGTCCACTTCGATCAGGTCCTTCAGCCCCCGATTTTGGATCATTTTCTTCAGCCGGCGGATCTTATCCACGCTGGAAGGAATGAATTTCTGGCCGCCAAAACCAGGGTTCACGCTCATGATCAGGATCATATCCGCATAGGGCAGGATCTCTTCGATCTGACACAAGGGCGTTGCCGGATTTAGGGCCACTCCAGCCTGGATTCCCTTGGTGTGGATGGTCTGGAGCAGCCTGTGGAGATGATGGGTGGCTTCTGCATGGACACAGATCAGATCAGCGCCGGCGGCAGCAAAACTATCCACATAGTTTTCCGGGTTCTCCACCATCAGATGGCAGTCAAAGAACATCTCCGTCCGTTTCCGCAGACATTTGACCACTGGAGCTCCAAAGGTCAGGTTGGGAACGAACTGGCCGTCCATGACGTCGATATGGCACCAGTCGGCTCCGGCATCCTGGATACGGGCCACTTCTTCCCCCAGGCGGGAAAAATCAGAAGACAAAATAGAAGGCGCAATGATGGTCATGATTTCTTTCCTCTTTTCTTTTGTTCCGCTAGTTCCTGACGGATCGTACAATAGGAGGCATAACGGCTGGAGGCGATTTCCCCCCGTGCCACCGCAGCCTTGACTTCACAGTCTGGTTCATGGGTATGGGTGCAGCCGGTGAAACGGCAGCCGTTTTCCCTCTGCTGGATTTCCCGGAACCCAGCTGCCGCGTTCTCCATCTGGAGTTCCGACAGGTCGATGTTCCCGAAACCAGGGGTATCCACGATATACCCCCCTGCAAAAGGGAGCAGTTCTGCAAACCGGGTGGTATGCCGTCCCCGTCCGATTTTGCTGCTCACATGACCAGTTTTCAAGGTGAGGGACGGATCCAGATGGTTCAAGAGAGTGGATTTACCCGCTCCTGAAGGTCCTCCGAAAGCCACCGTATTCCCCCTGACTCGTTCCAGGATAGGTTCCAGCCCCAAGCCTTCCCGGGCCTGGATGGGGAATACCGGATAGCCCAGCGGCTCATAAATGGATTGGAACTGTGCCACCAGCCCTTCCGGAGCCAAATCTTCCTTGTTGAGGACCAGGGCCGCCGGAATACCGGCGGCTTCCGCCAGGGCCAGGAGTTTATCCACCAGCAGGAAGCTAGGGTCGGGATCTCCGCAGGCGAAGACCGCCATCAGACAATCCAGATTGGCAACCAGAGGACGTTGGAGGAGATTTTTCCGGGAAAGGACCTCCCGGATCATCCCTTCCGTGCCCCGTGCTTCCAGTTCTACCCGGTCGCCAGCCGCCATGATGAACCGTTTCTGCTTCATCCGCCCCTTCACTTTGCAGGTATATAGCTGTCCGTCGTCTCCGGCCACATAGTAATAGCCGTTGTAAGTCTTGATGATTCTCCCAGTTGCTGTACTCACAGGGCTTTGTCCTCCGCCAGTTCTCCATTTACATAAATCTGGACGCTGGCACCGGATCCCACATTCACAGTCCGGGTGATCCGGGTTCCAGGGGCCACTGCATCCGAAAAGATGGTCCGAGTGCTGCTGTCATCCGATACGATGATCTTCACATTTTTGGCATTGCCGCTGCCCGGTACCGTATAACCGATGGTCCGGGTGCTCCCGCCGCTGCCGGAACTGTTCCGGCTCTTCTTTTCTTCCTTTTTCCCAGCAGATATCACCAGGCTCACTGTAGAGCCCTTGTCCAGCACAGCACCGCTGTCCGGGCTGCTGGAGAGGACTGTATCCTTAGCTTTATCGCTTTCCGCCGTCTGGATACTGCCAATGGTCAGTCCCATACTGCTCAGCTGGGACCGGGCATCCGACAGGCTCAGGCCGGTCAAGCTGGGCACCACAGTCTGGTTCCCGCTGATGTTCATCACCAAATCCACACTGGTCCCTTCACTGACTTTCTGTTTGGGGGCGATGCTCTGGGAAATCACGGTTCCCTGTGGCGCACCGGCTTCATATTTCACAGTGACGCTGCCCACTTTCAGTTTGGCCTTTTCCAGCATAGCAGTAGCCTCTGCCAGTGTCTTTTTCTTCAGGTCCGGCACCACTCCAGGTTCCGGTCCCTTGCTGACCACCAGCTGGATCTTCCGTCCAGCCTTGACCCTGCTGTGAGCGGCTGGATTCTGTTTGATGATCACTCCCGGGGTGGCCTTGGCATCGTATTCTTCCGTCAAGGTATACCCCAATTTATCCTTGGTCAGGATGGCTTCCGCCTCCACAATGGTCTTGCCCTTCAAGTCCGGGACCGTCACATCGCCGCTGGTATATCCCAGGATGGCATAGATGATCCCGCTGAGGACCACGATGGCCGCCAAGAAAAACGCCAGCAGCTTCTTTTTCCCATACCGGTCCAGCAGGCTGTCCTTTTCTTCAGCGTTCTCCTTTTCCGGTTTTCTGTCTTTTTCAGGCTGCCCAGTCCCTTCGGCTTTCTGGGACTGGAGCAGTCCATCCAGCATATCGCTTTTGCTGATGACCATGGTTTCGTCACTGACGGGCTTCTTCCTGGGCTGGGTCCAAGCCTCTTCCTCCAGGCCCGTATCCCCCAGGAGATGAGCCTGGGCATGTTTCAGGTCTGTCAGGAAATCATCTGCCGTGGCATAGCGCAGCCGGGGATTCTTGGCCAGGGCCTTGGTGATGATATTGTCCAGATAATAGGGAATGTCCGGATCATACCGCCGGGCCGAAGGCGTGGAAGATTCCAAATGCATCCGTGCCACTTCCAAGGGGGTATCCCCGTCATAGGGCAATTTCCCGGTCAGCATTTCGAACAGCACCACACCCAGGGAATACAGGTCCGACTGAGGAGTCACAGGCTGTCCCGCGGCCTGTTCCGGTGAAAGATAATAGACCGATCCGATGACATTCTTATCAGAAGCATTGCTGGGCTGCCCAAAAGCACGGGCGATGCCGAAATCGGTGATTTTGGGCACTCCTTTGGTGTCGATCAGGATGTTCTGGCTCTTGACATCGCAGTGGACGATGGAATGATCATGGGCCTGCTTCAAAGCTGAAGCAATGCCGATGGCATAACGGACCGCCGTCTTGTAATCCAGGGCCCCGTTTTCTTCGATTACTTCCTTCAGGGAACGGCCCACCACATATTCCATGACAATATAGTAAATATCATTTTCATTGCCACTGTCATAGATATTGACAATGTTGGGATGGGACAGGCAGGCTGCATTGCAGGCTTCCTGGCGGAAACGGGCCACGAACTGTTTGTCCTGGATGAACTGATCCCGGAGGATCTTGATGCCCACATCCCGGTGGAGGACCGTATCATAGCCATGGAACACTTCGGCCATACCGCCTCCGCCGATTTTGTCAATGATTTCATAACGGCCATTGAGCGTTATTCTTCCTTCCATTCTGCAGCCTCCAAATCAATGACAATGAAAGAGATGTTGTCGTCCCCACCGGCGGTCATAGCTCCGTTCATCAGGCCGTCTGCCAGCCTTTCCAGGTTCCGGTCTCCCATGATCCGTTCGATTTCCGCTTCTGTGATCATATTGGTCAGTCCGTCAGAACAGACCAGCAGTTTCTGGGCCCCGTCCAAGAGGACCTCGAAGGTATCCACCTGGACTTGAGGGTCCACCCCGATGGCCCGGGTGATCATATGCTTCTGAGCAGACGCCTCTGCCTCCTCCCGTGTCATCTGTTTCTGCCGCACCAGTTCCGCTACATAGCTGTGATCACTGGTGACCTGGCGCAGGGTCCCTTCCTGCCACACATAGATCCGGCTGTCCCCCACATGGGCCACGAAAGCGCTGTGGGAATTGGGCAGATAGACCGCTGTGAGGGTCGTCCCCATACCGGTGAAATTTTCTTTTTCCCGGGAAAGTTCCCAGATTTTTTTATTGATATTCTGGATACTCCGTTCCAAAAACGGAAGGATTTCCTTTCTTCCCAGCCCTGACAAATCCAGACGGCCCAGCTGATGGACTGCTTCATAGCTGGCCACTTCCCCCGCATCTGCTCCGCCCATGCCATCGGCAATGGCATACAGATCCGGTTCCCGTACCAGGATGCTGTCCTCATTATTGGGACGCACCATTCCCCGGTTGGTCCGGCTCACTGCTATCATTTACTTCCGTGCCTCCTTTAATGCACTGGCCCGCAGCTGCCCGCAGGCCGCATTGATGTCCTTTCCCATTTCTTTCCGGACGGTCACGTTCAGCTTCCTTTTTTTCAGCAGCTGGAAGAACCGGTCCACTGCCTGATCGGTGGGACGGGCAAACCCCTTTTCCGGAACCGGATTGGCCGGGATCAGGTTGATGACACACTCTCTGTGTTCCAAGGCATCTGCCAGACGCCGGGCATCTTCCGGACGGTCGTTGATCCCGTCTAGAAGGATGTATTCATACATGACCTGCCGGCCATTGCTCTTTTCATACGCATCGGCCGCCTGGATCACTTCCGGATAGGGATATTTCCGGTTGATGGGCATCAATCGGTTCCGCAATTCCTGGGAAGCCCCGTGAAGAGAGATGGCCAGATTGATATTCCTGCCCTGGGCCGTCAATTCTTCGATTCCCGGGACCACCCCGCAGGTGGAGACAGTCATATTGCGATAGCCGATACACTGGCCCCGGTCACTGTGGAGGATATCCAGAGCCTTGAGCACATTGTCCAAGTTCAGCATAGGTTCCCCGCTGCCCATGACCACCACCCGGCTCACCCGTTCTCCCTGAGGCTGGAGTCCGCTCTGGAAGAAATACAGCTGGGCCAGGATTTCCGCCGCCGTCAAGTTCCGGACAAAGCCATGGAGCCCGCTGGCACAGAAGGCGCAGTTCATGGCACAGCCCACCTGGGACGACAGACATACGCTGTAGCCGTAATCATGGTGCATGAGCACAGTTTCTACCGTGGCTCCGTCCGTCAGTCCCAGGAGCACCTTGTGGGTCAGTCCATCCTGGGACCTATATTCTTTCAGGACCTTCACCTGGGCCGTGGCAATGGTATACTGGTCCGCCAGCTGCTGCCGGGCTTCCTTGCTCAGGTTGCTCATCTGGGCAAAATCGGTAGCAGCTTTTTCATAAAGCCAGCGGAATACCTGCTCTGCCCGGAACTTCTTCATGCCCAGGCCGCCCAGTTCCTCCTGAAGTTCTTCCAGGGTCAATCCCATGATTTCTTTTTTACACATGGTGCGTTCTCACTTTCGTTTGGCAAAAAGACAGAGATAAAACCCATTGATTCCATCCCGCTGGGGCAGGATCTGGAGCTCTTCCAGGCTTTCTCCCGTCACCGGATGGGAAAAAGGAACAGAAACGAACTCTGGATGTTTTTCCAGGAACCATTTCCGCATCCGGGTATTTTCATCCTGTTCCAGGGTACAAGTACTGTAAAGCAGACGGCCCCCTGGTCTCACATAGCGTGCTGCATTTTCCAGGATTTTTTTCTGTAAAGGGGGAAACTGGCTAAGAGACCGTTCCTCCTTTGTCCAACGGGCTTCTGCCCGGCGGTTCAGTACCCCCAGTCCGCTGCAGGGGGCATCCACCAGGACCCGGTCCGCTCCATTTTCCCATTCTGGGACAAAGACGGTTCCGTCCTGCTTTTCTGTCCGGATACACTGGATGCCCAGGCGGCGGGCATTCTCCCGGACCAGTTCCAGCTTGTGGTCATAGAGATCCAGAGCCAGGATTTCTCCCCGGTCCTGCATTTTCTGAGCCAGATGGGTGGTCTTCCCCCCCGGTGCACTACACAGATCCAAGATCCGTTCTCCGGGCTGGGGATCCAATACTGCCGCATCCAGCATGGAGCTTTCGTCCTGGATGTAGATATCCGATCCGAACTGTTCCACAAGGATTTCCAAAGAAGGGAGGCTGTCACAGATGAGCCCGTCAGGGGACCAGCGTGAAAGATGAGTCGCGATGCCTTTTTCCGCCAGTTTCTTTTGGAGGCTCTCCCGGCTCTCCCGAAGGGTATTCACCCGGAAAGAAAAGGCCGGACGTGCGTTGTCGAAACGGCAGAGTTTCACCGCTTCTTCCAGTCCGTAACGGAATTTCCACCGCCGGACCAGCCATTCTGGATGGTAATATTCCAAAGCAATCCGTTCCAGTTCATGTTCTGGTCCCTCGGGGAACTTCCACTGTTCCCTGGTCCGTGCCAGCTGCCGCAGCGCTCCGTTCACCAGTTTGGCAGCTCCTTCATGGACCCATTTCTTCGCCAGTTCCACGCTTTCGTTGCAGGCGGCAGAGACGGGGATCCTGTCCAGATACAGCAGCTGATAAGCCCCCAGACGCAGGATCACCAGCACCAGCGGATCCAGTTTCCGCAGCGGCCGGTTCACTACTCTGGACAGGTACCAGTCCAGCGTCCCCATGGTCTTTACCGTTCCGTACACCAGCTCCGTAGCCAGTTTCTTGTCCAGGGCCGACAGAGGCGCTCTGCGCAGTCCCTGGGCCAGAGCCAGATTTGCATAAGCTCCCTTGAGAAAGATTTGTTCCAATATCAGTAAAGCGGCTTCCCTTGGATTCTTCCCTGTTTCCTTCATTGTCCTTCCTCTTCCAAAATAAATGACCGTATGGCCTCTTCGATTTTTCCCATATCTGCCCGGGTATTGAAACAGGGTCCGTTGGGACGTTCGTTCAGTACTCCGATGACCGGCAGCGGAAACACATCCTGGATCCCGCTGGTCAAGTCCCGTTCACAGGCCACCGCCAGGATGGCCTTGGGCCGGGCTTTCTTTACCGCCTGCCGGGCCAGGGTCCCGCCGGTGGCAATGGCCACATGGACTCCGTATTTTCTTGACAGAGCCAGCAGCTGCCCCACTCCGCACCGTCCGCATTGATGGCAGTTGTTGATGTCCCGGGTCACTTTATAGGGACAGGTATCCAGTTGGATGCAGTGAGGGGTCAAGATCAGCAGCCGGTTGGCCGGCACTCGGATATGCTGCCGCCGGACCAGATGGTTGCTCACTTCGATAAAAGACTGCTCCACCCGCCGTTTGGAAATGCCCATGAGCTTTCCCAGGAAAAGAGCCAGCGGATAGAGGAAATTGATGATGTGCCAGGCCCAGAAATAAAAGAACCGGATGGTAGGAAAGCCCAGGATGGCCAGGACGATTCCCACCACCCCTGAACAGAGGGCCAGGATCACCAAGAGAACACCCCAGCCCACCACCCGGGGCAGCCAGGGATGGAGCTGGGTAAGCCCCGGCACCATGATCTGCCACAGGCCGTAGCCCGCCCCGGCCGCCAAAAGGACAGCCAAGGAGGCCAGTGCAATGAAAAGCCTTTTTTTCGGCCGGAATCCCATACTCATGATTTATGCCAGCCTGTCTCCAGCCTTCACATGCTTGCCATTGATGAAAGGCGCAGCAGCCATCCGCTTCTTTCCTTCCGGCTGGCATTCCAAGATTTCCAGGCTGCCTTGGCCGCAGGCCACCCAGAATCCCCGGGAATCTGCCCGGAGCACGGTCCCCGGAAGATCTTGGCCAGTAGTTTCCAATACCCGGCTTTTCCAGATCTTCAACCGTTTGCCATCGGGCAGCAGGGTGAAGGAGCCCGGCCAAGGATCGAAGGCACGGATCTGATTGTGGAGTTCCTCCGCCGTTTTGTTCCAGTCCAGTTTCTCCATCTCCCGGGTAATGAGGGAGGCATAGGTAGCCTCTCCTGCCGGCTGCGGCACCGGCTGAAGGTTCCCTGCGGCAAGCTGGGGAATGGTATCCAGGAGCAGCTGGGCGCCCTTTTCCTTCAAGATGTCATGGAGTTCTCCCTGGGTCATCTCTGGGCCCACCGGTACAGATACTTTGCTGAGCATGGCGCCAGTATCCATTCCCACATCCATCTGCATAATGGTCACGCCGGCTTCCGTCTCTCCCTTTAGGATGGCATAATGGATGGGAGCCGCTCCCCGGTATCGGGGCAGCAGGGAAGCATGGACGTTGATGCAGCCGAATCGGGGCAGATCCAGCAGGTTTTTGGGCAGGAACTGCCCAAAAGCCGCCACCACAATGAGCTCCGGCTGGAGCTTTTCCATTTCTTCCTGGAATCCCGGGGTCTTCACCCGTTCCGGCTGGAGCACTGGCAGACCTTGGGTCAGGGCATATTCCTTCACAGCGCTCATCATCACTTTGTGGCCCCTTCCTTTGGGACGGTCCGGCTGGGTGACAACCGCAGCGATTTCATATTGATTGGATTCCACCAGGGCCTTCAGGCTGGCCGCAGCAAATTCCGGGGTTCCCATAAATACGATTTTCATGCGTTTTCTTCCTTTGGTTTGGCAGAAAGGCTGATGGCCTTGTCAATGAACAGGATTCCTTCCAGATGATCACATTCGTGCTGGAGTGCCCGAGCCAAGAGGCCCTCTGCCGTCAGCCGGTAATGGTCCCCCTTCCGGTCCTGGAAATGGACGGTGATCTGGGCAGCCCGTTTGACCTCCCCCTCATAATCAGGTACACTGAGGCAGCCTTCCGAATCCACTGCTTCTCCCACCGGATCCGTCAGCACCGGATTCACGAATTCCCGGATGCCTGCACCGTCCCCGGCGTCAATGACCACCAGCCGTTTGCTGAGGCCGATCTGAGGTGCCGCCAAACCGCAGCCATTGGCCGCATACATAGTCTCTGCCATGTCTTTCAGCAGACGGCTCAGTTTTTTATCAAATTTGGTAACAGGGACGGCCTTTTCCCGGAGGATCGGGGCTCCTACTTTTACAATATCATAGATTGCCATATATCATCGACTCCTATCGCAATTTTACTCTCTATTATACCATAGGAGACAAAAAAGGGGGGTGTGAAAAAATTCACACCCCCCGGTCGCGACCCGCGACCCTAAACCACACTGATCGGATCTACATCGAAATACACATTGGCCATATTCCGGTATTCAGAGTGCCGGAGCCATTCTTTCACCGGTTTCATCTGGGAACTCTTCAGCAGCACATTGATCCGGTAGATTTGGTTCACCCGGGCTACGATAGCCGGGAACGGGCCTAAGATTTCCAAATGACGGCCGGTGTCCATTTTCCAGGCTTCCAAGGCGTTTACCAGACGCTGGGCCGTGGCCAGGGCTTCTTCCTCCTTTTTGTGGAGCACCGTGACCTTCAGCATCCGGATAAAGGGCGGATACGCCAGTTCCTTCCGCTGGGCCAGTTCCAATTTGGCAAAGCCGTCATAATCCTGCCGGGCCGCCAGCTGAAGGATAGGATTTTCCGCATCATAGGCCTGGAAGATCACCTGCCCAGGCTTGTCCCCCCGCCCCGCACGTCCGGCAGCCTGGGTCAGGAGCGCAAAGCAACGTTCTCCGCTGCGAAAATCCGGCAGATTCAGCTGGGAATCAGCACTAAGGACTCCCACCAGGGTCACATTGGGGATGTCATGGCCCTTGGCCACCATCTGGGTTCCCAGCAGCACATTGTAAGCACCGCTGCGGAATGCCTGAAGGATCCGGTCATGGGCGAACTTTTGACCGGTAGAATCCTGGTCCATCCGCAGAGGCCGCACCCCCGGGCACAATTCCCGGATCTCTGTCTCCGCCTTTTCCGTCCCGGTCCCGAAGAATCGGATCCGGGAACTACCGCAGTGGGGGCATCGAGTGGGCACTGGTTCCGTATGGCCGCAGTAATGGCATTCCATCAGCTGTTCCCGGGCATGGTATACCAGAGAAACGGCGCAGTTGGGACAGCTGAGAGCTTCCCCACAGTCCCGGCACAGGACAAAAGTGGAAAATCCCCGCCGGTTCAGGAGGATGATGGCCTGTTCCCCATTTTTCACGGTGGTTTCCAGCTGGTCACGCAGGGCATCGGAAAGGACGGTCCGGTTGCCCTGCTGGAGTTCTTCCCGCATATCCACAATGGATACTTTGGGGAGATGGCTGCCGGCTTTGGCCCGATGGGTCAGCCGCAGATGGGTGTAGACGCCTTTTTCCGCCAGATAATAGGATTCCAGATCCGGCGTGGCGGACCCCAGGACCACCGGCACTTTCCAATAGTGCGCCCTGTACTGGGCCACCAGCCGAGCATGATAACTGGGCCGTTCTTCCTGTTTGTAAGTCCCTTCATGCTCTTCATCGATGAGGATCAGCCCCAGAGAAGAAAACGGACAGAACACTGCCGACCGTACCCCGATCAGTACCCGTGCCTGGCCGGAACGCATCCGGCACCACACATCGGCCCGTTCACCGGGGGACAGCCGGCTGTGGGCTACAGCCACTGCCCCGCCGAACCAGGCTTTGAATCGTTTGACGATCTGTCCGGTAAGAGCGATTTCCGGCACCAGGACCATCACCTGCCGGCCTGCTTGAAGCGCCCTGGCCGTCAGCCGCAGATAGACTTCCGTCTTACCGCTGCCGGTTATGCCCTGGAGCAGGAAAGTCCGGGCTTCCTGCTTTTCCCGGGCTTCTTCCACCGCCTGGATGGCCGCCTTCTGTTCACCAGTCAGTTCCAGGGTTTCCCGGGAAACTTCCATCCCCTCATAGCTGTCCCGGAGGACCCTTCTGCGTCCTTCCAGCAGCCATCCTTTCCGGACCAGGTTCCGCAGGACTTCCGCGGAGATTCCCTGTTTTTCCAACTCCCCTGCGCTGTAAACTTTTCCGGAACACAAAAGGTCCAGGGCAGCCTTCTGGCTTTTGCCCCGGACCTCTCCATTTCTTTCTGCAGCCAGCCCTTCCGGCGTTGCGGCAAAGGTCCGTTCGCTTTTCTCCCGCAGTTTGTATTTCACATCATAGGACAGGACAACGGCCTGCCGGGTGATCAGTCCCTTCAGGGCGTTTTCCCCTCCCGGTAGCTGGCGGATGGCCTTCCGGGACAGCGGCCCTTTCAGGGTCAAGAAATCATACAGTTCCTGCTCAGCTGCGGAGAGCCCGACAGCTCCCGGCACCGCAACGTATTTCCCCACCGCAGCCAAACTGCGTTTCCCCGGGATGAAAAGCCGCAAGGCTTCTGCCAGGGTGCACAGGTAATACTGGGACAGCCAGTAAGCCGTAGCAAGCATTTCTCGATCGAACCAAGGTTCTGTCCCCACCACATCGGCAATATCCTTCAATTCCCGAGTGCGGTCCGGGTCCCGGTCCTCTTCCACGATGAAACCTTCCAGCAGCTGCTGGCCAAAAGGTACCACCACACGCCAGCCCTGGGTCAGGAAATCCAGTGCTTCCGGAACATGGTAAGTGAATTGTCGAAAGATATTTTTGGCCGGCAGATTAATGGCGACCTTTGCGTATTCCATTTCAGTCCAGTGCTTTTTTCAGCACTTCCACTTTATCCAGCCGTTCCCAGGGCAGTTCCACATCCGTCCGGCCAAAGTGACCGTAAGCTGCCGTCTGCCGGTAAATAGGCCGGCGCAGATCCAGGCTCTTGATGATCCCAGCCGGAGTCAGGGAGAAGTTCTTCTCGATCAGTTCCACGATCTTCTCTTCCGGAATGGCTGCTGTCCCAAAAGTGTTGATGCTGATGGAAACAGGACGGGCCACCCCGATGGCATAGGCCAGCTGGATCTCGCACTTCTTGGCCAGGCCGGCAGCCACCACGTTTTTGGCCACATACCGAGCCGCATAGGCTGCGCTCCGGTCCACCTTGGTGGGATCCTTGCCGGAGAAGGCACCGCCCCCGTGACGGGCCATTCCTCCATAGGTATCCACGATGATCTTCCGTCCAGTCAGGCCGGAATCCCCCTGGGGGCCACCGATCACGAACCGGCCCGTAGGATTGATGTGGAATACGGTCTTTTCATCCAGGAGATCTGCCGGAACCACCGGACGGATCACCTGTGCCAGGATATCCTTCCGCAGCTGTTCCATGGAAACCTCCGGGCTGTGCTGGGCAGAGACCACAATGGTGTCCACCCGCACCGGCTTGTCATCATCATATTCCACGGTGACCTGGGTCTTCCCGTCAGGCCGCAGATAAGCCAAGGTCCCGTCTTTCCGCACCTGGGCCAGCCGGCGGGCCAGCTTATGGGCCAGAGAAATGGGCAGAGGCATGTATTCCGGAGTTTCGTCAGTGGCATAACCGAACATCATCCCCTGGTCCCCAGCCCCGATCTTTTCCTCTTCATCCCGGGCACCCTGTTTGGATTCATCAGATTCATCCACCCCTTGGGCGATGTCCGGAGACTGTTCGTCGATGGAAATCAGTACCCCGCAGGTGGCTCCATCGAAGCCGTATTTGGCCCGGTCGTAGCCGATATCGATCACCGTTTGCCGAGCGATTTTAGCAATGTCCACATAACAACTGGTGGAAATTTCTCCTACAATATGGATCTGGCCGGTGGCCACCAGGGTTTCGCAGGCAACCCGGGCATCCGGGTCCTTTTCCAGGATGGCATCCAGCACTCCATCAGAGATCTGATCGGCAATTTTGTCAGGATGGCCTTCCGTGACAGATTCAGACGTAAAAACTTTTTTCATTGTTTCCTCCTTACGCAAAAAAAATACTCCCAAAAATGAGAGTACCTATGGGACTCTCATCTTACAATCGACAAACCGCATTGCAGGAATTAGCACCGTTGGCCCAAGGCCATGGTTGCTGTGGTTTCACAGGGCCATTCCCTCCGCCACTCTTGATGAGCAATATGTAATTTTGCTTTGTAATTATATCAGATACAGTACGAAAATACAAGAGGGACCCACTCAGTAATGGACCACGTCCTGCTCTTTCCGGATCCGATCCAGAATGGGCCGGGCGTCTTCGCTCTGGAGGAAGTCCCAGGTGGTGGCAGGCACCTGCTCCCGGACCAAGTCCCAATTCCCTTCCTGGATGGCCTTCCGCACGGTAGAAGCGCTGACCACTTCCCCCTCTTCTTCCCGGCGGGGGACCACGATGCACTGGATCCCTGCTTCCGGCAGCCGCTGCTGCATCACCCGATTGTAGAGACCTGTGACCACACTGGTAGGTTCTTCTCCCACATACCGGGCAGTGATGCCCAGCCGATGGGCAATCTTTGTGAAGATGGCCAGATCCAGATTGGCATGGCTGGCGATCACCGCTTCCGCATCTTTTTGGAAATAGCTGGGGAAGGTAGCCTGACTGATGATATAGGGACCGCTGTCATGGTACCGGAGGTTGGCCAGATGCCGGGTTCCTTCCTGGATCAGCTTTTTCCGCACGGCATAAGGGAACAGGCTGGCGTCCTCGCTGACCATGAACAGATGGACCAAATCATTTTCTGCCGCTGCTTTTTCAACCAGATACTGATGCCCCAGGGTAAAGGGATTGGCATTCATGACAATAGCTGCCACTTTGGGCGCTTCCACCCGGCTTTGGGCCAGCCGGTCCAGGTAACTGGAAAAACCGTCCTTCCGGTTCTCCATGAAGACAATCTGATTTTCGATCCGGGCAATCTCATAGAACCCCAGGTCACCAAAAAATTTGGCAGAACTGCATTTGGTATACAGGAAAAGGTGGAGATTTCCTCGTTCGTACTGGTACTGGACCAAATGGGATACGATCTCGTTCATCAGCCCTTCGCCCTGGTGGTGATGGTCCACGGCCATGCAGCGCAGGGTATTGCCAAAGCAGCTGCCGGTGGCAATGGCCCGATAGTCATTGTCAAACATCACACAGGTATAGTCCAGATTGGCATCCCGGCGGATTCCTTCCTGCTCCAGCAGAGCATCCACCTGGGCATTGGTCCGTTTGTCGGAAGGATATACTTGGGAAATAAAATAATCAGACATCATTTGTCTCCTTCAAGTTTCAAATTCAACCCATTATAGCACAGAAACCAGAGTGAAAACGTTGCCCCGCCAACTTCTGTTTTCTTTTCTCCCGGTTCAGAAGCCCAGTTCATCGTTGATCAGGATTACATGGATCCGTTCCGGATGACGGGCATACCGGGTGATGAGGATCTGGCAGCAGCGGGTTTCCGGGGCCTTGCAGTGGGAACAGAACCCAGTAGTCCGGCAGGGAGTCTGGATATCGAACTTTTGGGCACAAACAGCGGCTGCAGTGTTTTCCGCTCTGTCCAGTGCCGTTTCCAGGCTGGAACAAACCTTGTTCAGACTCACCAAGAACAATACATGGTGGGGCCCGTAAGAGATAGCGGAAACCCGGTTGCCGTTGCCGTCGATGTTCACCAGGATCCCGTCCCGGGTCATGGCGTTGCAGCTGGCCAGATACCAGTCCGCATCATAGGCCTTCAGATGGGCCGGCCGCCGACTGGGAAATTCGTCCCGGTCGATGAAAGTCCAATTCCCTTTCTTCAGCCGTTCCACCAGACCGCTTTCCCGGACTGTCGTGCTGCCGCCCATGTTGACCACGCTGCCTTCTGGGATCAGTTCCAGGGCCTTCTGTACGGCTTCTTCCACCGTTGCCGCATAGTATCCCTTCATATTCCGGGATGCCAGCCCCCGGATCACTACCGGGGCCAGCAATTCATTCCGTCTTCTCAGCGCCTCCTGCATATCGATTCCCCCTCATTTGCGTTTTCTTTTTTATTTTATCATAGAAAAAAGAGGTTGTTACACCTTTTGTGCAACAGCCTCAGTCTCATGAGCCGCATAGCGGCTCGGTCTCGGGTCTCGAGACCCGAGACCTGGAAAAGGGGGTGCCGCACGTATCGTGCAACACCCCCTTGCCTTACCTTCTTATTTTGCAAAATACCGTGCCAGCAGTCCATCGAATACACGGCCGTGACGGGCTTCGTCCTTTGCCATTTCATGGACGGTGTCATGGATGGCATCGTAGCCCAGCTGTTTAGCCAGAGTAGCGATTTCTTTCTTCCCGGCGCAGGCACCCTGTTCCGCAGCTGCCCGCATTTCCAGATTCTTCTTGGTGCTGTCGGTGACCACTTCACCCAGCAGTTCCGCAAACTTGGCAGCGTGTTCGGCTTCTTCGAAAGCGATCCGCTTATAGGCTTCTGCCACTTCCGGATACCCTTCCCGGTCAGCCACCCGGCTCATGGCCAGGTACATGCCCACTTCGGAGCATTCACCGGTGAAATGCTGGCGCAGGCCTTCCAGGACCCGTTCATCCACGCCTTTGGCCACACCCACTACATGTTCGTCAGCGTATTCTTTGACGCCTTCTTTCAGCTCATCGAACTTATCCTTGGGAGCACCGCATTGAGGGCACTTTTCCGGAGCTTCTTCACCTTCATAGACATAACCGCACACTCTGCAAATGAACTTTTTCATAATATTGCCTCCCCTAAAGTCTTAACTTTTAAACATTTAATATTTATTGATATTCATTATCTCTTACGTTTATTATTATAACAGACTCTCAAAATAATGCAAGTCTTTTTGGAAAATATTTTTCCATTTGTTATATTATTTTTTAGTCAGCCGTTCCACGAGCTCTCTGAGTTTCTCCTGCAGCAGCGTCCTCCGCTTGTTCGGATCTGGTTCTTCCGCTTTTACCTGCTGCCGGTAAATCCCCATCTGTTCATTGAGGGAACCTAAGCCGACGGGCAGCACCTGCTGGATCTTTGTTTTCACATACTGGGTCACCAGAGGGCTTCTTCCTCCGCTGCTGACGGCACAGACCACTTCCCGGTCCTTCAGGAGGGCCGGGAAGATAAAAGAACACAGTGCCGGATCATCCACCACGTTCACCGGGATCTTCCGTTCTTGACATAGCCGGCTGACCCTTTCATTGATTTTTCTTTCACCGGTGGCCGCCACCACCATGCGCCAACTTTCCCGGACAATGTCATCCGGCACAAATTTTCTTTTTTCCACCTGGACCGGAAGGTCTTGGAACCCAGGTGCAAGGACGGGAGCCACGACCTGGAGCCTGGCCCCGAAGGCCAGCAGGATCCGGGCTTTGTGGAGGGCTGTCCGGCCTCCTCCCACCAAAAGGACAGGCTGCCGGTCCAGCTGGATCATCAGCGGAAAATAACTCATGGCTGCTCCCCCTCTTCTTCCAAGACTGCGCGGATTCCAGCCGCCGTATGGGTCCTGGCGCTTTCCACCCGGCAGCATCCCTCTTCCAAAGCAGCCCGGGCCGTCACTGGTCCGATGCACAGGACCCGGGTTTCCGGACTCAGCCCGAACTGCCGGAAGAAAGCATGGACACCCTTCCTGCTGCCAAAGATCATGACCCGGGGAGAAAGCCGCTGCCGGTTCTCTGTTTGGTTCTCCAGAGAACGGATCCGATAAACAGCCACATCTCGATACGCCTTTCCAGCCTTTTCCAGTTCCCGGAGCAAATCCGGAGACCCTTCTTCTGCCCGGAGCAGGAGGCAGCGTTCCTGAGGCTCCATAGCTTTCCCCAGGGCCTGTCCCAGAGCCTGGGCGGTGAAACTGTCAGGCACCAGATCGGCCCGGAACCCCTGATCAGCCAGTTCTTTGGCGGTTCCTTCCCCAATACAGGCGAACCGGAGCTTTCCCAGCAGCCGAAGATCTTTTTTCATATCGCGGAGCCACTGGAAAAACAACCGGACCCCGTTACGGCTGGTAAAGACCAGCCAAGGATACCTGGCAAAATCTTCCGGGATATTCTGGAAAAGAGGCTCTACTTCCAGAAGGGGCATCGCTGCGGCTTCCATCCCGGCACGTTCCAGCTCTCCCGTTGCTTCTCGACAGAAAGAAGGGGTTCCTGTTACCAGGATTTTTCCAGTCTTTCCCGCTGGCGCTGGATGCAGCCCCAAGCCGGCAGCTGGTCCCACCAGGATCACCGCCGGGGCAAAAGCACCCTGCTGCCGAGCTCTTTCCGGCAGATCGGACAAAGTTCCGTCAATGCGGATTTCCAAAGGGCCATAGCCTCCGCAAAGTACAGCAGCCGGAGTATCCGGATTTTTCCCTTCCTCCACCAGGCGCCGGCAAATGGCTTCCAGCCTTTCCAGTCCCATCAGGAAAACCAGTGTCCCCTGCAGCCGAGCCAGGGCCTGCCAGTCCTCGTCCTGTCCGTCCCGGGTATGGCCGGTTACCACGGTAAAAGAACGGGCCAATCCCCGATGTGTCACTGGGATGCCAAAATGTTCCGGCACCGCAATGGCAGAACTGACGCCCGGCACCACATGCCAAGGGATTCCTGCTTCTTGGAGGGCCAGGGCCTCTTCCCCACCCCGTCCAAAGACGAAACTGTCTCCTCCTTTGAGCCGGACCACCCGTTTCCCTTCCCGGGCCTTTTGGATCAGCAGGCAGTTGATGGCTTCCTGAGCCATACTGTGATGCCCGCTGCGTTTGCCCACCGGCAGCAGCTCCGCATCAGGTCCGGCCTCCTGGAGTACTTCCGGAGGCACCAGGGCATCGTACAGCACCGAATGGGCCCGAGCCAGGACACGTTTGCCTTCCAGGGTCAGGAGTCCCTCGCCGCAGCCGGCACCTACCAGCCAGACTTCCCCTCCTGAAGCTTTATCTTCCGTCATACAGTTCCTCCTTCAGGGACTCGCACAGGGCCGTTCCATTCTTTTCCTTCCCCATCCGCTGGGCCCGTTTCCCATCCACCATGGCCATGATTTCCATCTGTTCCTTGTCACCCAGCCGGCAGTGGATCCCTACCGGGCAGGAACAATCCACCTTCATGGAACAGAACAGTTTCCGTTCCCACCGGAACCTGCGCCAAGTCTCTGGATCGGTGATCTGCTGCAGGAGCCGGACCAGATCCTTGTCCCCCTTCCTGCATTCAATGCCGATGATGCCCTGACAGCCGGCGGGGATCACCTGGTCCACTGCGAAAGGAAGCACCTGGAATCGATCCATATCCAGGCCCAACCGTTCAATGCCGGCCATGGCCAGCACAATGGCAGCATACTCTCCCCGTTCCAGCTTATGGAGCCGGGTGGTCACGTTGCCCCGGATATCCCGGAAGGACAGTTCCGGCAGCTGCCGATGGATTTCCTGGATCCGGCGAGGGCTGCCGGTGCCTACCACGTCCCCTGGACAGAGTTCCTTGCCCTGGAGCAGAACCAAGGCATCCCGGGGATCTGCCGCCCTAGGAGTCCCGGCGATAAGCAGCCCTTCTGCCAGCTGATAGGGCAGGTCCTTGGCGCTGTGGACCGCGATATCCGCTTCTCCGCAGAGCAATTCCCGCTCGATTTCCCGGACAAAGATCCCCCGGCCGCCGATTTTCACCAGGGCATGGATCCGATCCCGGTCCCCGGCTGTGGTGATAGTCCGGATTTCCGTTTCCACGCCCACATCCGCCAGCATCCGGCAGACGATTTCTGTCTGGACCAGGGCCAGTCGGCTCCCTCGGGTCGCCACAATGAGTTTCTCCATTTTACCTCCCCACCAGCGGGCCCAGTTTCTGATAAACCAGGACCGCCAGCATACAAATCACAGAATCCGGGATCACCGTACTGAAAAGCCAGACTTCCAGCAGCCGGACGAACCCGATGCCGCCTGTATTCTGCAGGACCAGATTGAACATTACATCATAGTATACCAGCCCCCAGGCATAATAGGACATTTCACCGCCTAGAACAGCTGCCAAGAGCCGTTTCGTCCCCCGGGAACCGGACGGTTTCCCCGCCAGTTTTCCTGTGAGCCAGGCGGCACAGGGAAACCCCAGCAGAAAACCGAAGGTAGGTTTCAGCAGGTACCCCAACCCTCCGCCATGGGCAAAGACTGGAAGCCCCGCAAGGCCCAGGACCAAGTACGCCAGGATGCTGAGGAATCCCTGCCGGGGGCCCAGGAAAAAACCGGCAAGCACCGCCACGAAGATCTGCAGGGATAGGGTCACCTGCCAGATCCCGATGGGGACCGTAATATGGATCAAGGCCCCCACCGCCATGAGAGCTGTAAAAAGGCCACAGAGAGCCAAAGAATTGTGCGCTGGCTGCATGTTCCCCTCCTGAAAGACTGTTTCCCGCCGGTCAAAGCCGTCACATTTTTTGTATCTATTATAACAGAATAACAGTATATCCACCGTTGTTTCGCAAACTCTGCTGAAAAAAAATCCATTTTATCTATTTTTCTTATCATTTCCATAAGTGAACCTGTTGTTATTTTTCCTTATTATTTTGTATATAATGTATACAAGACAAGACATTAAGAAAGGGATATCGGGAACCCCCTGGTTCCAAAGGAGATTCCCCAGGTTTGGGAGGAAAAATCCATGAAACTACATCAACTGCGCTATTTTCAGGAGGTTTGCCGCCAGCACAGCATCACCAAGGCGGCTGAAGAACTCCACATTTCCCAACCTGCTGTTTCAGCTGCCATCAGAGAGCTGGAAGAGGAGTTTGGGCTGAAACTGTTCAAACGTTCCCACAAAAAGCTGATCCTGACCACAGAAGGCTCCTATTTTTCCCTGGAAGTAGAGGAACTGCTCCAGCGGGCCAAACAGATTGCTGATGACATGAACCGCCTGCAGAAGAAGAATACCTCCATCCGGGTAGGTCTTCCCACCATGATCGAAGCCCTAGAGACTCCCATGCTGGCCCTTTTCCACAAGGAACATCCGGAGATCCGTCTGGAACTCCATCATGGGACTTCCCTGAGCCTGCGGAAGGCTCTCCAGGACGGCCGGATCGACATTGCCATCGTAAGCGGGAAAGACACAGCTTCGGATACCATGGTGGCCAGTGCCATGCGCAAAATCGAAATCGTCTACTGTGTAAACCGGAATCATCCTCATGCCCAAGAAAAGAAACTTTCCCTGGCCCAGATTGCAGAATATGATCTGGTAGAAATCGAAAACGGCCAGCATTTCCGGGAGACGATCCTGGAACGGTTCCATATGGAACGCTGCACCCCCCGGATCCAGTGGTCCACCACCCAGCTGTATACCAAGCTCCAGCTGATTCGCAGCGGCGTAGCCGGCGGGTTCCTATACCGGGCCCTGGCGGATAGGGAGCCGGATCTGGTCCCCATTTCCCTGGAACCACCGCTGTCTTACGAAATCGAAATGCTGTGGCAGAAAAACGCCGCAGAAAATGAAACCATCCGTACCTTCCTGGACTTTGCCCGAAAACACGATGTCATCCAAGGATCCGACGGGACAGACAAAGGATGAACAGAACAGGAAAAAGCCTTCTGCTGGGGAAGCAGAAGGCTTTTTCCTTGAAAGGAAGTTGTTTATGATGATTTGATGGGGAAGATGTAACAAGGAGGGGTAATCCCTGTTACAGTTATCAGTATACCCATGACCTGTGTCAAAGGAAGGGCAAATCTTTGAATGATTTGTGAATTTGGCTCTTCAGTCAGACAGTCCGAAATATTCATAGATATTCTGGATCATTCCTTGGGCATTTTCCGGACTCAAGCCGGTCTTTTCACTGAGCTGGAGCAGTCCTTTCAGCTGTTTTTTCAGGTAGCCATTGAATTTTTCCGGGTCCAGGGACAGATTGTCCCCCTCCAGCCGGTCGCTTTTGCAGGAGAGCATCACCAACAGCTTCAAGGTCTCCCCTTCTTTTTCAGCTAGGAAAAAGAGGAAGGGAAAAGCCTCTCCCAGCTTCCGGACAAATTCTACAGCTCCCTGATTCTCCCATAAAGCCGGACCGCAGTCCTCCCCAAATGAAAGGCCCCAGCGGCTGCAGAACTTCCGGGCCAGAGCCGGCTGGCGCCCCACATAGTCCAACAGCCGAAAATACCGCTGGAGCTGCTCCGGATGATCCAGCTCCGCCTGATGCACTTGAAAGCCGATAAAATCCTGCCGTTCCAGATAAGAACGGATCTTTCCCTCTTCCATAAAGCCCTACCTTTCTTTGATCATGACGGTCCACTGGCCGGGGAGTTTCACCCGCTTCCAGGTGCCGGGCCAGTCTTCCTCCAGCTTAGTCTTCAATTTCCGAGTCTTGGTATCCACCAGTACCACAGCCTTTCCCGGCTGCTCCTGGACCTGTCCGTAGGTGGTCCAGGGCATGATATTCTTGGCCGACCAGCTGTCTTTTCGAGGCTTGAAGGCTTCTGCCTCTGCATCGGGCACCAACATCACCATTTCCCGGCCGGTATAGAATACCCCGGAAGTGGGATAGCCCCCGCCCCGGATGTAAATGGGCATATCTTCCGGCACCACAGCATTGATGAACTGGGCCGCCGTCTTCCCCGTTACATCCTCCATGAGCGGTTTGGCCAAAAGGTCCAAGCTGCAGCAATGGAAGGCGATGGTCAGCAGCACCACCGTAGAAAAGACTTCCTGGCTGCTTTTGCCCTTGTATTTGTGGAAGGCCAGTACAGCCATGCAGAGCGTATAGAGCAGCATGAAATAGAACAGGTTCTGGGGATTGGGGAATACCCCCGGAGCCAGTTTGGTCACTTTGGAGGCAGCAAAAGTCAAAGCCCCGTAGAAAAGGATGTTGCCCAGTAGCATCCACTTCAGTTCCAGTCCGCTCCCCTTCTTCCAGATGTAGTCGGCCGTGAGCACGCACAAGGGCAGAAGCAGCGGATAAGTATAGGTAATATATTTGGTGGCCATGCACTGGAAGAACACGAAAATGGCAGCGATCCAAAGCAGCAGGAAAGCTTCCCGAGGCGCCGGATAATGCCACTTCCCGTTTTTCCGGAGCAAGTTCCAGAGCATGCCGGGAACAAATCCCACCCAGGCATAGGCGTTTAGGAGATTCACCGCGGTGTAGTACCAAATCACATTATCCCGAGGGTGTTCGGACACAGTAGCCCGAAGTACATTCTGTGTTCCCAGGAAACTGCCCAGGAAATCCGGATGGACCCGAGCCATGGCAATGTACCAAGGCAGGGCCACCAGCAGGAAGAGCGGGATCCCAAGGGCCAGTTTGGCATCCTTCAGACATTTCCAGTCCTTCTGGTACAGCAGGAAAAGGGTGATGATGAACCCGGGCATGAGGAAACCGATGGGGCCCTTGGTCAGGGTAGCCAGAGCGGAAAGGATGTACACTCCGTAATACCAATTCTTTTCCCGGCTGTTATACCCCAGGAAGAAGCACAGCAGAGCCCCGTCCATGAACAGGAACAGCATCCCGTCCGTCAGGACGCTTTTGGAAATGGTAAAGAATTCCAGGGTCATGAGCAGCAGGACGCCGCTGAGGAATCCCACTTCTTCCCGGTACAATTTCCGTCCTGCCTGGACCGTAAGCCACAGGCCTCCCAATCCAAAAAGAGAGGGAAAGAACCGAGCCCCGAATTCGCTGAACCCGAAGATCTTGAAGCCCAAAGCGATCATCCAGTAAGCAAAGACCGGTTTGTCATACCAGTACCGGCCGTAAATCTGGGGAGACAGCCAATCCCCGCTGAGGACCATTTCCTTGGCCGTCAGGGCATAGTTTCCTTCCACGCTGTCCGTAAGGGGCAGGGCAGAATTCATGAAAAACAGCAAAAAAACCGCTGCGGCCCAAAACCCCAGCCAGTATTTCTTTTTCATACACGTTCCTCCAATGCTTTAGCGTAGACGTATTTAATCTATTTTACACTAGAATGGGGGAAGAAGAAAGAGGCTGTTGCAGATGCAACAACCTCTTTCTGGATTGCGGGTGAATCCTTCACCCCCTATTTTTATACCCCGGATTATACGGACATCTCTCCCCTAGACACTGCTCGTTCTTTGGATAGAACCCGCAGACAGTCTTTTCTTCCGGCAGGGTGATCCCGAACCGTTCCTTTACATAGGGAATGGCTGTTTTCAGAGCCGTATAGGCATCCCGCTTGCAGCACCGGGGACCCCCGATAGCTGCCAGATTGGCCAGGGCCCGGGCCGTATACGTCATATGGCTACCCCAGGAGGAATCCGCAGAAAGAGGTCCTGTTCCTTCCAAAAGGGCCAAGGCAGCCCCCAGGGAAGCCACTGCTCCGCAGACGCCCCAATGTCCACAGATGGCTCCCGGCATCTGGAGTCCCTCCTGCCGCAGTCTGGACAAAAGTTCCGGCAGATCGAACTCCATGCCGGCATTGCGGAGAGCGGTCAAGAGGCAAGCCCCATCCAGCACATGGTGTTCCGGACCGTGGATCTGGACGGATTCCTGACCGGCCACATGGCGGAAAATGGCCAACGGATTGGTTTCCTTTTCTTTGACACAGGCTTCGATGATGGTCTGGGTCCGCTGTTCCAGATTGTTCATGCTGTCACGCCTCATTTCATCCGCTTCAATACTTCCAGCAGCAGTTTCCAGGTCCGTTGGACGGAAGCGATGTGCATGGTTTCCCGGTAGGTATGGATATCCGTCAGAGTGGGCCCCAGGGAAATGCAGTCCAATCCCGGCAGTTTGGCGGCAAACATGCCGCATTCCACTCCCGCATGGATGGCTTCCACATTGGGCTCTTTTCCGAACTGTTCCCGATATACCTGGACAAATAAATCCCGCAAGGGTGAATCCGCCCGATAAGCCCAGCCCGGATAATCTCCAGCCCGGACGGCCTGTCCGCCCAGCTGCCGCAGGAGCCCTTCGATCCGTTCCGCCACCATTTCCTTTTGGCTTTCTATACTGCTCCGGACCAGGAGCCCGGCACATATCTGCTCCGCTTCCGTGTACAGGATGCCAAGATTCAGGGAAGTCTGGACCATGCCGGCCAATTCCGGGCTCATAGCCTGGACTCCGCTCGGCAGACTGGTGAGGAGGCACTGGACCTTTTCCGTGGAAGCTCGGTCCAAGGGCTGTTTTTCCGTATTCCCCGGCTCCACCGTCACCTGGAGTCCTGGATCCGTCACTCGATACTCTTCCTGCACCGCTTTCCCAAAGGCTGCCACACCTGCCTGGAATTTCTCCGGTTCCGGCGTGATGACAAGCGCCCGGGCTTCCCGAGGAATGGCGTTGTCCTTAGTGCCACCTTCCACTTCAACCAGCCGGTACAGGGCTTCTCGGTCCAGCTGCAGCAGAAAGCGTCCCAGGAGCATATCTGCATTAGCCTTTCCCCGGCCGATTTCCGCTCCTGAATGGCCCCCGGTGAGGCCGCTGATCCTCACTTCCAGACAGGTTCCCGCAAAGGCTTCCCGATGGATGGGCAGGATGCAGTTCACATCCACCCCGCCGGCGCATCCTACGGTGAATACCCCTTCTTCTTCCGAATCCAGGTTGATCATCCGCCGTCCCTTCAAGCAGCCAGCATCCAGCTCCACTGCCCCCAGCATACCGATTTCTTCATCCACCGTAAAGACCACTTCCAGCCGGGGACGGGGAATCGAGAGATCATCCAAGAGGGCCAGGCCCATGGCTACGGCAATCCCGTCATCTGCTCCCAGGGTGGTACCCCGGGCAGTGATTTCATCTCCGGACACTTCCAAGTCCAGCCCTTCCTTCTCCATGTCCTTGGTACAGCCCGGAGCCTTTTCGCAAACCATATCCATATGGCCCTGGAAGATCACCGGAGCTGCCTGTTCATAGCCGGGAGAAGCCGGTCCCACCAGGATCACATTGTTCAGGGCATCCTGATGGACCTCCAGGCCCCGTTCCCGTCCAAAGGCTGCCAGCCAGTCGCTGACGGCCTTGGTATGCCGAGAGCCATGGGGGATTTTCGACAGTTCTTCAAAGAAATGGAACACCCGCCGGGGTTCCAGAGAAGCCAGTACATCCATCATTCAGAATCTCCTTTGCTGTTTGATTGGTTCCATTATACTGCAAACGGGTCATAAAATCCCCAACATGGGTGCCACAGAAACGATGATGCCGCCAGTAATGAGGAGGAGCAGGGCGCCTTTCAAGATAAACCGGAGATAGATGTCATAAGGCACCTTGTACAGTTCCAAAGTCCCCATGTTGGTGGCACTGGGATAAAGAGCACTGGTGAAGTTGAGCCCGATGGTAAAGCTGGCAATCAGCAGCACCTGGCCCCCCTCCGGGCCGATGGGAGCGGTCTCATAGAGGGCATAGGCCACGGCACCCAAGATGGGCATAGTGATCCCGGCCACCCCGCTGGTGGACTGCATGAAGAACCCGATGGCCACATAGGACAGGATGACTGCCAAAGAGAAAGCCCAGGAAGGGACTCCCTGAAGGGCATTCTGGATCCAGTACACGAAAGTGACGGACATGCCTGCTGTCTTGCTGCCCATGATCACAGAGATTCCGTTGGCAATGGCCAGCACCAGGACCACACTGAGCAGGTCCCGGGCCCCAGCGATGAATTCTTTGATGAAAGTGGCTTCCGGGATCTTGTTGATGATCCCCAAGAGCAGCGCCCCAGCCAAGAATACAAAGGAAAATTCTTCAAAATACCAGTCCCCGAAATGGGTGTAATGACCGGCACCCAACAGATTTCCCACCACCGGCACTTTGGCCAAGGAGGTGAAGGGCAGGTTCACCAAGGTCTTCATGGTGGTCCCATCAGCGAATTTGAGGGAATCCCAGGGCATGTAGCCGCAGATCATGGCCAGGACGATCAGCACCAGGAGGCCGATGGACCAAGCCTGCCGAGACGTGATCTCCACTTCTTCCTGTTTTTCTTCCACCAGGGTGTTCACCGGCAGCCCGGCCACAATGGATTTGGAGGGATCCTTCTTCACCCGGGCTGCATACTGGAGCATGTAGGCCAGTGCTACCAAGTAAAGGATCACAAAGAGCACCAGCCGCAGGACGATGCCGCTGCCCAACGAAAGGGATTCGTTGCCGATGGCCCCCACCGCTGCTCCCAGGGAGAAGGGGTTCACCACACTGGCCATATTGCCTGCCGTGGCCCCTACGGTCAGGACCCCGATCCCGGTGACCACATCGTAGCCAGCCAGGACGAAAAGAGGCACCACCGCCATGGAATAAGCGGGGATTTCTTCCCACAGCCCATAGACAGCCCCAAAGAGCGCGGAAAAGAAAGTCAGTACCACAATCAGGGTCTTTCCGGTAAAGCGCTTCAGCAGCCAGCCGATCCCGGCCCGCATGGCCCCTACATAGTTCAGCAGGTGGAGGAAGGCCCCTGCCATCAGGAGGGCAAAACAAAGCTGGGCCGCTTTGACGAACCCTTTGGCCGGTGCCATGATGATGTCCCACAGACCCATAGGCTGCAGTCCCTGCCCGGCCATCACTTTCCCTTTCACCAGGATGGCATCGTAGATGATCTTCTTGGTCCCATGATCATTGACGACCACCGACTGGGGCACGAACCAGGTCAGGATGGCGGTAAAGATCAGGAAAAGGAACACGATGGAATAGGAGCTGAGCATCTTGCTTTTCTTTTTGGGTTGATCCGACATTTTACATTCCTTCTTTCTCCAGTCGCAGGCATGGAAAGGCTGCCGTTTGCAGTTGTCCACTATAAAAAAATTATAGCATAGATTTTTGAAAGTTTCGAATCCTCAGTGTATTTTGTTTGACTACGTCTGTCCTGCATTTGTCAGGAAAGCCGTATCTTATTTTACATTTTTTCTCTATTTATTCCCTGTTTTCCTGTTTTATTTGACAACATGGTGAAATCGTATTATATTTTTATTTATTTACAATAGACATTGCGCAGCAAGGGGATAAAAAGGAGTCTTTACCATGAACAAGGTCGTAACCGTCAAAAACATCAAGATCGGCGAAGGGATCCCGAAAATTGCCATACCTATTTCCGATTCTGACTATGCGGGAATCAAGAAATCTGTCAACCTGATTATGAATTCCCCTTGTGATCTCATCGAATGGCGGGGGGATTTCTACAATGATGTCACAGATCCGGAGGTCCGGATCAAACCTCTGACCCTTTTCCGGAACCAGCTCTGGAACCTGCCCGTGCTGTTCACCATCCGGACAGATGTGGAAGGGGGCATGATGGAGATCGACACCAAAGACTATACAGATCTGCTCCTGGCCGTCATCGACAGCGGTCTGATCGATATCGTAGATGTAGAGCTGTCACGGGGAGAAAAGACCGTCCGGACCATCGTTCAGACAGCCCATGATGCGGGTGTCAAGGTCATGGGTTCCCGTCACAATTTCAAGAATACCCCGGATAAAGATGTGATCATCCGCAGCCTGGTGAAGATGCAGGAACTGGGCTGTGATCTGGTGAAATATGCTGTGATGCCCCAATCGGAACGGGATGTACTGACCCTCCTGGATACGACCCTGACCATGAAGGAAGAATATAGCGATACTCCGGTGGTCACCATGTCCATGGGACACCTGGGCGTGGTCAGCCGGATCTGCGGTCAGGTTTTCGGCTCCGCCATCACCTTCGGCACCGCCGGAAAGGCTTCTGCCCCCGGGCAGCTGCCGGCCAATGGCCTGTCTATCTTCCTGAAGAGCTTATCCTGACCATAAAAAAACTCCACGGCCCAGAGGGGTTGGCCGTGGAGTTTTTTTATGGAAATCGGGAGAAGGAAACTTATTTATTCTTCGTCCATGCCCGGTTTGAAGAAATCTCCGAACAGTTCTTCATTGGAAGGCATATCGTATTTCAGAGGACGGGATACCCAGGTGGTATTCATGTAATGTTTCAGGGAAATGTTTTCAGATACAATGTTGCCGCCCCAGGTACCGCAGCCCATGGAAGAAGTGGGAGGCATACCGTTCCAGGCAGATCCGGAGTTGCCCCGGTTGTTGGGCTGACGGACCATGATCCGGGAAACCGGTGCTGCCATGCCCAGACGGTTGATGTGGTCATCATCAAAAGAGTAGATGCCGCAGGAATGGCCCTTGCCCCCAACTTCAAAGATGGCCCTCATCATATCCAGGGCATTTTCAAATTCGCCCTTGTATTTGAACAGGGTCAGCAGGGTGGTCAGTTTCTCGCTGGAGAAGAAGAACTGTTTCCCTACATGTTCGATCCCGCCGCCGGTCACAGCAATGAACTTCCGGTCCGCCGGAATGGTGAAACCGGCTGCTTCAGCCAGTTTCTGAGGGCTGATGGCAACGGTATCCGGCAGGCGATGGCCAGTTTCGTCCCACATGACTTTCTTGATCTTTTCGGCTTCTTCTTCCGTGGCCAGATAAGCACCCTGTTCCACCAAAGCCTTGACGAAACCGTCGTACACTTCTTCAGAAATCACCAGGTTCCCATCGCAGGAGCAGCCGGAGCCAAAATCGGAAGTCTTGGAAATCCGAGTATTCTCAGCCGCTTCTTTCTGCCGTTCCGGAGTATTGCAAGTGTTGTCGATGATGACCGTTGCATTGCCAGCCCCGCTGCCGTAAGCCGGTACACCCTGGCTGTAGGCGGCTTTTACCATAGGCCGTCCGCCGGTGGCGATGATCAGGTCCGCCCGCTTCATCAGTTCAGCAGATACGGCGATGCTGGGTTTCTCGATGCCCTGGAGGATATCCGCCGGAGCGCCCTCCCGTACCAGGGTATCCCGGATGATGTTGATGATCTTATTGGTTACATTCTTAGCTCTGGGATGGGGAGAAAATACGATGGTATCCCGGCATTTGATGGAGAAGATCACCTGGCCGGCAGGGGTCAGACAGGGATTGGTGGTCGGCACCAGGGAAGCGATCACGCCCACCGGTTTGGCATATTTCACGATACCTTTTTCCGGGATCTCTTCGATGACCCCGATGCTGGGATTGCGCAGGCAGTCTCTCAGGATCAGTTTGATCTTGTTCCGTTTGTTCCGTTTGCTGATCTTATCCCCCAGGCTGGTTTCATCCACCGCTTCATCGCAGATGGGACCCCACACCTTCATATCGCAGACGGCTGCGGCTACGGCTTGGCACAGCCGATCCACACGGGCCTGGTCATAGGTTTCGATGATTTTCTGGGCAGCTTTTGCCCGAGCGATCTTTTCTTCCACCATTTTGATTTCTTCAGGGGTTGCTTCTCTCGTTGCCATTCTAATCTCTCCTTTTCTATTTTTATTGGATTTGTGTCATTCCTCTTTCTATTTAGAGTATACTGATAATTAAGAAGAAACTCCAATACATGTTTTCTGGATTCATGATAGAAGGTCTCTATGAATACGTTGTCCCTTCCCCGACCCTATGGTAGAATACAAGCAACAGGATAAGGAGGTAAATGTCCTATGACACTGCTGCAGCTATTGTATTTCGAAACCCTTGCCCGGATGCTCCATTATACCCGTGCAGCCCAGGAACTGCACATTTCCCAGCCCAGTCTTTCTTATGCTATGAATGAACTGGAAAAAGAGCTGGGCGTCAAACTGTTCCTGCGTGAAAAACGGCACATCGCCCTGACTCCTTACGGACAGCGCTTCCTTCCCTATGTCCAGAAGGCCCTCAGCTGCCTGGATCAGGGAAAACTCTCCCTCCAGACCATGAAGGGAGAAGAAAAGAACATCCTCCACCTGGGCTACTTCCACTCCATTTCCTCTTCCTTTGTACCGCCTCTGATCGAATCCTTCTACCAGGCCCCGGAACACCGCAGGATCCACTTCCAGTTCATGGAAGGGACTTCGTATGAAATCTACTCTCAGGTAAAAGAAGGGAAACTGGATCTGGGTTTTTCCACCCACCACGGTCCGGGCATCCAGACCTGCCTGGTGATGAAACAGCCCTTGTACCTGGTAGTCCCTTTGGAACATCCTCTGGCCAAGAAGAATTCTGTGACTTTTAACGATTTCGCCAAAGAACCCATCATCGGTCTGACCCGGGGCAGCAATCTCCGGGATCAGCTGGACAGGACCTTCCTGTCCCATCATATTGCCCCCAACCTGGTGTTTGAAGTCCAGGAATGCAACGCCGCTCTCCAGTACATCGATCTGAAATTCGGAGTGGGAATCCTGCCGGAAATCCCCACCCTGCATACGGCCCGGGTGGTCGCCCTGCCCATTGCGGAAAAAGAAGCCACTTTCATCCGGAATGTATTCCTGATCTGGGATCCGGACCGACCCATGAACCCCGCAGTGGAAGCTGTAAAGGATTTCATCGTGGATCACTACAGCCTGAAAGGACAGGAGGATTCCCTCCCGGCGCCTACCCCTGACGGAAGAAGGAATAAGCCAGGGGAAACAGCACCGCAACATAAAAAAGGGTAGTTTCTAAAAATGCGGCCACGGCCAGATCCACATTCAAGTGGAACAGCTGGGCGGTAATCACCGCATTGATGGCCACAGGCGCGGAGGCAGCCAGGAAAATGGTCCCTAGGATCACCGGATCCGTCACCACCAGGCTGGAGGCCCCGTAAAGCAGCAAGGGCACCAGCAGGAACCGGATGGGGAGCAGCCCTGCCGCCTGCCGGAGATAGCGAAAAGCCCGATGGAAATCGATGGTATAGCCCACCGGTGTAAAGGCGATCCAAGCCTGGATATGGACCAGCATCCGGAAGAAATCAGTGACGAATCCGGGCCGCTCCACCTGGAACAGCTGGAGCCCCAGACCGATGAGCATCCCGACCACCCCCAGCTGTTTCGGGGTAAAAAGCAGTTCCCGGAGATTGAACTGCAGAGGGGCTTTCCCACCGACACTGCTTCCCCTGGCCGCATAATACTGGGCCAGAGGAAAAGCCAGCACCACCATCAAAATATTCTGGGGCACCGCAAAAAGCTGCACATAGGCAAAACTCAGTTCCCCATAGAGGATGTAGCCGCAGATGCCTGCCAAAGTGCCGATATTGGCCAGCATGGCCGCAACCACCAGAGTCCCCTGGTCCACAAAGGATTGGTGCCGGCACAGAGGTGCCATCATCCCCGCCGAAAGAAAGGCAGTCAAAAGGCTCAGGAGCGGCAGCAGGAGAAGATCCCCTTGAAGGGGCAGGATCCAGAAGCTGAGCAGGTTCATCACCGTGATCAGCACCACCACATTGAACAGCATCATGCCGTTGCACTGGGCCAGCGTCATCCACTTCCGGTGCCGGAGGAAATAGCCGGCTGCCAGAGGACAGAAAACATCGAACAGGACGGTAAAAAGCTGGGCATGGTTCACAATTCTTTTTCCTCCTTATCCATCCAAAAATCAAACCCGCATAAAGGTATTTTACTCCTTTATGCGGGTCTTTTGCTCTCTGATTATTTCTTTTCAGGAGTCTGTGTATGATTTTTTCCCTGCCGGGTAGGTACGTCCAGGATCAGGTCGCTGGCTTTCCCTGCCCGGAGCAGATAACTGTCCGTGGGATGGCCTAAAAATTCTGCCACTTTACGGCTGATGGCCATGAGCCGGTCCAAATCGATGCCCGTGGCGATTCCCATTTCATCCAACATGTGGACCACATCTTCACTGGATACGTTTCCAGCCGCTCCCGGTACGAAAGGACATCCTCCCGTCCCGGCAAAACTGGTGTCATACTGGGTGAAGCCTTCACTGAGCCCGGCCAATATATTGGCGATTCCCAGTCCCCGTGTATTGTGGAAATGGAGCCACCAGGAACAATCCGGATATTTCGCCTTCACGGTCCGGCAGATTTCTGCTACCTGGGAAGGATAGGCCATGCCAGAGGCGTCGGACAGGCTGATTTCCCGGATTCCCACTTCCCGATAGGCTTCGATGATCTTGCACACCACGCTCACAGGGATCTCTTTGTCCCAGGGAGAGCCGAAAGCCATGGAAATGGAGCCGGAGATTTCGATGCCCTCTTCTTTCGCCCGTTCCACGCAGATGGCGAACCGTGCCACACTTTCCGCCGGAGTACAGTTCAGGTTGGCCAGATTATGGGCCACAGAAGCGGACACATTCAGTTTCACTTTTTTACAGCCACAGGCTACGGCCCGTTCCACCCCTTTTAAGTTGGCAATGAGGGCCCGGTATTCCACCCCTGGCTTCTGGCGGATTCCCTGGAACACTGCATCCGTATCCGCTACCTGGGGCACCGCTTTAGGGCTCACGAAGCTTCCCACCTCGATGACCGGGAATCCGGCCGCTGTCAGGTCGTTCACGGCCTGGATCTTCTGTTCCGTGGTCATGATCTTCTTTTCGTTCTGCAGGCCGTCCCGGAGGCCCACTTCGCAGATGCGTACTTGTTTTACATCAGTCAATGCCATCCCGTTCACCTCTTATTTCTTGATGTAGCGGTTCCCCGCTTCCACCAGTTCATCCACATGGACCAGTTTGATGTAGGTCTCGAAATCGATCATATCTCCTTCATACCCTTCCGGTGTGCCATGTTCCTTAATGTATTTCAGGATCCGGAGTTCCGCAGCCACTTGTGCGAACAGCACACTGAAGGGGAAAGTGATAATCTTGTATCCCAGTTTCTTCCCACAGTCTTCCGTAGTGAAATCTTTGAAGAAGGGCTGGTTGGGGAAATATCCTAGATGGATGGGACCATGGACCTTTTCCGGCAGGCTGACCAGAGCTTCCCGGGATTTGGGCAGGATCTTCACCATGTCCGCTCCCGCATCCAGATACGCATTGGCCCGGTCAACAGCTTCTTCATCCGGCGCATCGGTCCTGGCGATGATCAACAGGTCTGGGTCTTTCCGGGTATCCACGGCTGCCTGGATCTTCCCACACATTTCATCCACACTGATGACTTCGGTCTTGGACAGGAAGGGGCAGTTGGGGGGCTGCTGCTGGTCTTCGATGAAGAACCCGGCCACCCCGGTCTTTTCATATTCCTTCACAGTACGGATCACATTCAGGGCATTGCCGTAGCCCCCTTCTGCATCGCAGATGATGGGGATATCCACAGCATCGGCCATCTTGCTCAGGATATCCACCGATTCATTGAGGGCCAGGAGTCCGGAGTCCGGCTGAGCCAGCACCACCCCATGCATCCCATAGCCGGTGGTCCCGCAGACCTGGAAGCCCGCTACCTCGATGGCCCGTGCACTCAAGGCATCATAGGCACAGGGCGCTACCAGATAATCATTTTCAGCCAGCAGACGGCGTAGTTTGGTGGTCATCCGCTCTTTTTTCTTCATGCTCATAGGGATACTTGCTCCTTTCATCCAGAAAAGGCTCTGTCCTCCAGGGAAAACAGAGCCTTGCACCTTCCATTATTTTCCCTTGTGGGATTTGGCATGGTTGGGAGCGACAAATTCTCCCTTTTCATTTTTCACCAGTTTCCCGTCTTCCACCAATTTATTGGGGCTGTAGATATCATTGATGTTCCAGCAACCAGGGGTGGGTACCACGATATTTTCCATAGGCGCTTCCACCAGGAACGGACGGCCTTCCCGGTTGGCTTTCAGAGCAGCTTCCATGGCCGGTTTGAATTCATCTGCACTGTGGACACAGATGGCTTCCACCCCGTAGGCCCGGGCCACACCAGCCCAGCTGGGGCTGTAGGATTTTCCATCCGGAGTATGGAAAGTAGTCCCGAATTTGGTTCCGTAATTGGCATTTTCCAGCCCGGCAATGGTCCCGAATGCAGAGTTGTTCATGACCACCCAGGTACAGGGGATATCTTGTTCCACCGCCGTAGCCAGACAGGTGGGGTTCACCCCGAAGCCTCCGTCGCCGGTGAGGGTGATGCAGATCTTGTCCGGTTTTCCCAGTTTGCCTCCCAGGACGGCGGAAGCTCCGAAGCCCATAGTGGCCAGCCCGGAAGAATGGTGGATGGTCCCAGGGACCGTAATGTCGTACTGCTGGGCCACCCCATTCTTATTCCAGCCCACATCCGTGAAGATTTCCGCATCTTCCGGCAAGACCTCTTTCACATCCTTCAGGATCCGCTGAGGCGTCATAGGGAAGCGGCCGTCATTGGAGATGGTTTCGTTCTGTTTCTTGAAAGTCGCTTTGGCGTCCGCAATGGCTTTCCGCAGTTCCGGATGCTGCTTCCCTTCCGGACAGATTTTCTTCACTTCCGCCAGAATCTGCTGGAGTCCCAATTTCAGGTCCCCTACAGCCCCAATGGCCACCGGATAGTTCCGGCCGATTTCTGCCGGATCGATGTCAATCTGGAGGAATTCTGTATGGTCCGGATCAAAGGTCACTCCCCGATACCAGCTGGAGCTGTCGGCTTCTGCGAACCGAGTCCCCAAGCCCAGGATCACATCGGCTTTAGAGGTGAGCGAATGGGTGAATTCCATGCCCCAGAAACCGGTCTGTCCAATCATGAGAGGATGGGCATCGCTGATGCACCCCTGTCCCATCAGGGTCCGGGATACAGGGATGTCCAGGAATTCTGCCAGGGCCGCCAGGTCTTCCGAAGCCTGGGCCAGGAGGATCCCGCCGCCGGCATGCATCACCGGATGTTCCGCTGCCACCAGTTTCTCTGCAATGGCTTTGGCCGCTGCCGGATCCAGCGCTGGTTTCATGGTAATATGGCTGTCTTTATAGGTCCGGTCCCAGATATAATCTTCCACTTCCCGGGAGAAGATATCCATGGGCACATCGATGAGTACCGGGCCGGGACGGCCGGATTCTGCCAGCCGGAAGGCCTTGTCCATGATTTCCGCCATAGATTCCGGGTCATCCACCCGCCAGGCCCGTTTCACCACCGGTTCCAGGATCCGGTACTGGGTACCATCCCCGTGCATGTTTACTTCCTGATGGGGATGTTTGCCAAAATAATAGCTGGGCACATCCCCGGCGATGACCACCATGGGGATGGAGTCGAAAGCTGCATTGGCTACCCCGGTGAGCACATTAGTGAGTCCGGGCCCCAGGTGACACAACACCACAGATGCCTTGTGGGTCACCCGGGCATAGCCGTCCGCTGCCGTAGAGGCCACCGCCTCATGCCGGTTAGAAATATATTTCACTTTTTTGCTGCGGCTCAGGGCATCCAGCATCCCGATCACCGTATGTCCGCACAGACCGAATACATATTTCACATCCCGCCGTTCCAGGTAATCCACCATCAGATCGGAAACCAGTTTCTTTGTCATTGCATTCCCTCCTGTTATTCCGTAGGGATAAATCCAATCCCTTTCCGTTGAAAATACTGATTCAGTACGTCTCCGCTGCGGATGACGTAATTCTTGAAATATTCCACGGCCGGAGCCGTATACCGTTCTTGGTTCCACTGCAGATAGATTTCCCGGTCTCGGATGCCGTCCTCGATGGGGAGGATCTTTGTCCCAAAGGGAACTCCCATCAGGGGATAGGGAACGATAGCCACCCCGTGGCCTGCAGCCACGATTCCATAAAGGATCACATCATTGGGACTTTCCATGACCAAATTGACCTGGATACCCCGTTCCTGGAACAGCTGATCCACCTGATTCCGGATTTGGCCGGAAGTATCGAAGGCGACAAAATCCACACCTTGGAAATCCTTTATTTTCAGGCTTTTCCGCCGGGCCAGAGGATGATTTTCCGGCACCAGAGCCACCAGAGGATGGTTCCCCACATAACAGGCCCCGATCTGGGGGGCATCGATCCGGGTGCAGAAGATTAGGTCTATTTTCCCTTCCAGCAAATTTTTCCGCAGGTCATACCAGCCCTGGGAACCGTACTGGAACTGGACCCCCAGCCGGTTGGTCTCGCTCCGGTACCGGATCAAAAGATCTGCAGCAAAGGCCTCCACCGAGTAAAATCCTGCACAATTGACACTCCCGGTGTTAGGATTTGTATATTCCTTCAGGGTATTGATCCCTGATTCCAGGGTATTCAGGGTCCGCAGGGCATAGGGCAGGAACAGTTCTCCCGCCTTGGTCAACCGGATGTTCCGGCCGTGGGGCTCGAACAGCTTGGTCCCCAGCTCATTTTCCATGTCCCGCATAGCATGGCTCAGGTTGGACTGGCTCACATGGAGCCGGTAAGCAGCCTTCGTATAATGTTCCAGTTCCGCGATTGCCGTGAAATAGTACAGCCATTGTAATTGCATAACGTAGATTCCCCCTAAAGACTGGATATGACAAGATTTACATACATTTTACCATACCCAGTCTTTTTCCGGGGTCAGCCAGGCTTATTTGCTGGCAGCATCCAGTTCCTTGGTCAGCAAGGTCCCCAGACCGCCCACCTGTTCATTGATCTTTTGGTTCAAGGCCTGTACCCCAGGGAGAGCCAATATCTGATCATAGAAAGATTTTTCATAGGTCACCAGGGTCATTCCCTTCTTTTTCAGGGTTTCCTTGTTGTCCTGATCCACTTTGGACAGTGTAGGAGCCAGTTCCTTCAGGGCTTCCTGCACCGCCTGATTCAAAGCTTTCTGATAGGCAGGATCCAGGCTGTCATAGGCCTTCTTATTGATGCAGATCTGGTTGGCATAGAGGATGTGGTTGGTGTCTGCCACGTATTTCTGCACTTCATTGAAATTGGCAGATACAATGGTGTCTGCTGCATTTTCTTCCGCATCCACAGTGCCGCTCTGGAGCGCGAAATACAGTTCCGGCCAGGCCAGCGGAGTGGGGTTGGCCCCCAGGGCGGACCAGAATGCCATGTGGTTCTTGTTGCTCATGGTACGGATCTTCAGACCTTTGAAATCATCCAAGGTCTTCAGATCTTTATTAGCGGTAGTCAGCCGGAAAGTAGCATTCTGCAGGATTCCCAGATAATGGAGCCCGGCTTTTTCATAGGCGCCGGAAAGTTTCTTGTGGAATTCTCCGTTCCCGTTCAGGACCTTATCGATGGTCTTCCCGTCATATTTGGCAAAGGACATGGGCATATCGAACACAGCCGTTTCCGGGATGATGGCGGTCACCGGCGCCATCTGGCTGACCACAATCTGGATATCGTTGGATTTCAGCTGCCGGAGCAGGTCTTCGTCCCCGCCCAGTTCCGAATTGGGATGATAATCGATCTTCAGTTTTCCGCCGGTGATCTTATCCACTTTTTTAGCCACAAGTTCCCCGAACCGCTGCCCAGCGGAATCTTTCCCAGCAGAGTCGGCCCCGATCAGTTCCACGGTCTTCAGTTTGGCATATTCACCGCTCCCAGCCGTTTCTTTTTTGCTTTCTTCTCCGCCACAGCCGGTGAGCCCCATGAGCATCAAACCTGCCAACAAGACGCCTGCCGCTTTTTTCCAAGATTTTTTCATGATACTGCCTCCCTTTTATGAAATTCTGTACTGAAAAGATTTATTTGGCTACCACTTTCAAAAGCCCGGGCAGATAGGTGGAGATACTGGGCACATAGGTGATGACAAACAGTGCCACCACGAAAGCCAGGATGAAGGGTACCGCTTTCTTTGCCACACTCATGGGCTGCTGTTCCGCAATGTTCCCTGCTACGAACAGGTCCAGTCCGAAAGGTGGCGTAGCCAGGCCGATGGACAGGCAGCACACCAGCACAACACCCAGATGGACCGGATCTACGCCCAGTTTCACGCAGGCCGGCAGCAGTACCGGTGCCAGGATGATGATAGCAGGACCCGTATCCATGACCATGCCCAGTAAGAAAAAGAACACCACTAGGACGGTCAGGACTGCGAAACTGGAATGGAAATTCCCCAGGATGAAGGTTTCCACCGTCCGGGTAGCCCGGGTCAGGGACAGCACCCGTCCGAAAGCGGTGGCAAAAGCCAAGACGAAAGCTAGACCGCCATAGGTCTTGACAGATTCGCAGAGCATAGGGATCAGTTCGCTGATCTTCATGGTTTTATAGATGAAGAGAGAAACGATCAGGGCATAGAATACGGAAACCGTAGCGGCTTCTGTAGGGGTGGTGAACCCGGTGTAGATGCCCCCCAGGACAATCACCGGGCAGAGCAGCGCCCAGAAACTGTCTTTAAAAAGTTTCAGGAAGCCTTCTGCTGCCAGTTCGTCCATCCGCGCCTTGATTTTCTCTTTGTCTTCACCATTTTTTGCACAGTAGTAGACAGCATAGGCCATCAGTGCCACCCCGATCAGGATTCCCGGAAGTACGCCGCCCAGGAACAGATCCCCAGTAGAGACACCGGTGGCCAAAGAATACAGGACAAAAGGAATGGAAGGCGGGATGATGACCCCCAGGCCGCCGGCTACGGCAATCAACCCAGCGCTCCAGGTCCGGTCATAGCCCAAGTCCGTCAGGAAGGGGACGCACATGGCTCCTACGGCAGCCGTGGTTGCCGGACCGGAACCGGAAATGGCTCCATAAAACAAACAGGTAAGGATCACTGCACAAGGCAGGCCTCCGGTGAAATGACCGGCAAAGTAGGCAAAGAAGTTGAACAGTTTCCGGGAAATGCCTCCTTTGGCCATGATCACGCCCCCCAGGATGAATAGTGGGACTGCCAGAATGGGAGTGGAATTGGCTCCAGAGAACGTATTGTTCAGGAGCTGTACCACGGACCCGCCCTTGTGGAGGAGCTCGATGGGTGCCACCGACCCCAGGATCATGCTGACGCTGATGGGAATGGAAACTGCGATGGCAATCAAGAATACTGCAAATACCATTACCGCTGCCATACTCAATCATCCCCTTCCTGTGCCATGCTGGCTTCTTTGGCTGCATCCTGCATGGTCTGTTCGATAGTGCTCAGTTCTTTTTTGTGGAAATCCCTTACATGGATGATGATCATCTGGATGCCCCGCAATGCCCCCAGAAAGAAACCGATGACCATGAAAACATAGACAAAAGCCATGGACCACTGCATGGCCGGAGAGATTTCCCGGCTCCGGGCGATGTTGTTATACACATCGATGGAATAATATCCCAAGTAAGCCATGCTGACGGCCGTAATGACATCCACCGCCAAATTGATGATTTTCTTCAGCAGATCCGGGAGCAGGTCTTTCAGTACACCCACCCGCAGCATGTTTTCCATCCGGATGGTGTAGGGCAGGGAGATGAACACGCTCCAGATCCACATGAACCGACAGAATTCCTCTGCCCAAGTCAGGGAGCTCATCCCCGGAATCTTCCGCACAATGACCTGCAGCATGCTGACGCAGGCAATCAGCACCAGCATGATGACCAAAAAGGTCTCCTCCAGGTGTTTGTCCAGCCACCGTATGACTTTCATGATCCTATTGCCTCCTTTATATCGATTTATTTCCCTTCATTCCGTTCCGCCAGGATATCCAGCAATTCCTGCCGCATGGCTTCTACCGGCGCTTTTTGTCCCGTCCACAGTTCGATCTGGGCGGTTCCCTGGTACAGACTCATGCTCAAGCCGTTCAGGATCCTACAGCCTGCCGCTTCTGCATTGAGCAGGAACTGTGTCTTTGCCGGATTGTAGCAAGCATCAAAGAAGAATTGGCCCGGTTTGATGTATTCCTTGGGCAGAGGGCTCTTGCCGATGCTTTTGCCCATCCCCACCCCGCTGGCATTGAGGACGATGTCACAGGCAACCAGTTTGGAATAGTCTTCGTGAGGGACGAATTCGGCCACCCGGCTGAAATTCTTGTTAATGTCCTCCACCAGGGATCGAGCGCTGTCCTCGAACAGATCTGTGATGTAAATCTTTGGTGCTCCATGGTAGGCCAAGATGGAACACATGGCCCGACCGGCGCCTCCTCCTCCGAAACAGAAGAACACCTTTTCTTCCACCTTGATGCCGGCTTCCACCAAAGCTTGGTAGAACCCGACCCCATCGGTGTTATACCCTTTCAGCCTTCCGTCCGGCAGCTTCACAACTGTATTGCTGGACCCCATCTTGGCACACAGGGGATCCAGTTCATCCAGGTATTCCAGGACCTTCACTTTGTTGGGCTTGGTCACGGCAAATCCAGCAAAGGGCATATACCGCAGTCCGTTGACGATGTCCCCCAGGTGCTCATTCCCTGCGACAGTGTAGAAATAGATCAGGTTGAGCCCAGCTGCCTCGTATCCTTTGTTCTGCATCCGAGCGGCAAAAGACTGTGCCAAAGGATCTCCAATCAAGGTAATCATGCGAGTTTCAATATCCGGTATCATATACATTCCATTCCTTTCTGTACAAAATTACTGGTCGACCAGCTGAAGGACTTCTTTGGCATGGGCCAGGCATCTTTCCACATGGCCCATAGCGCCGTATCGGTGGATGTATTCCTCATTGGGGAGTTCGATGGAACAGGGATTCTTGGGAAGGGCCTTGAGGATGGGCACCAGTGGGATGGCCCCCAGTCCTGGGTATTCCCTCCGGGCCCGCATGGTTTCCGTCCGGTCTCGGAGATAATGGTCCTTGGGACAGTCACAAAGATGGATCAAGCCGAACCGCTCCGGTGCAATGGCTTGGATGGCCTCCGGTGTATCCTGGGCCCAGAACACATAGAGCATATCCAGGAACAGTTTCAAGTTTGGTGCCTGGACTTTTTCTTGGAGCCGAGCCACTCCGGCCAGATCGTGGATGGCAGAAGAAGCCGGATATTCCAGGTTCACATTCATTCCGAACTCCTGGGCCTGTTCACAGATTTTTCCAAAAGCTTCTACGGCAAAGTCCTGGTTTTCCGTCCAGCAGCTGGAAAGGATATCCGTCGCCCCCAGCTCCGCTCCTTTTTCAAAGACTTCCCGATAGTCCAGTGGCAAATCCTCCCGGACCCGTACCAACTCGATATCCAGTACCTTCATGCCGGTTTCCTGAAGGGTCCTGCGGATTTCCGCAAACAGGTCCTTTTCTCGGATCAGGTCGTTCTGGGGTTCCCCCTGCTGTCCCATGGGAATCGTCCGCAGGCTTACCGTATCGTAGCCGGCTTCTGCGGCCATCCGGATCTGGTCCACAGCTTCGATGCCGGGGACTGTCAAATACGCCAATGAGAATTTTCGTGTCATCAGTTTTCCCCCTTTGGCAGATTCCATCGCAAGATTATATCCACAACTTGGAATTATCAGTTTTTTCGGATGAGGTACAGCCCTTTTCTTCTCTTTCCTGCATCCCTGTCCTGCTGCGGATTCCGCCGGAATTATTGCTGAAATCAGTATCTTCAGTCCTTTTTGCAATTTCATTATAGCTTTCCCCCATATATGAATCTAATGGTACTTATGCATGTTCTGATGAAGGAAATTCATATATCGCCAATATTATAGAGCCATTCTATAGATAGTCTTTCCGATTTCCGGAAAACTCCAGTACTGATGCGCTTTTTTCTTTTTCTCTCCCAGCGTGGCCATTCCTTTATAGTTTTTTTCGATAAAGAAAAATCCTTTTTAGGAGAAATACCGTCTCCTAAAAAGGACTTTTCTTTACAAATATCACCAATGGATTGATGAAAAGATTAGATAAAATCGTTCTCAGGGGGAATTCTTCCCCTTAAAACTATGAAAAAAATTCACATTTTATTCTTCCAGCTTTGTGGACTGCTCTTATTTCCCCAACTCTTCCATCATCAGTGTCCCCATTCCCCCTGTCTGGGCGTCGATTTTCCGGTACAGTTCCTGGACAGGCGGCTGATTCCTGACTGCTTCGTAGAATTCCGGTGGGTAAGTCACCAAGACCATGCCTTTTTTCTGGAGTTTTTCCTTGCAGTCCCGATCCACCTGGACCAAAGTCGGTGCCAATTCTCCCATAGCTTCCTGGACAGCTTCTTCCAGCACTTTTTGATAAGGTTCCGGCAAACTGTCATAGGCTTTTTTATTCAAGACCATCTCATTGGCATAAAGGATCACATTGGTTTCTGCCACATATTTCTGCACTTCATTGAAATTGGCGGAGACAATGGTGTCAGCTGCGTTTTCTTCCGCATCCACGATGCCACTCTGGAGGGAAAAATACAGTTCCGGCCAGGCCAAAGGCGTGGGATTGGCCCCCAGGGCGGACCAAAAGGCCATGTGGTTCCGGTTGCTCATGGTACGGATCTTCAGCCCCCGGAAATCCTCTGCTTTTTTCACCGGACGGTTGGAAGTCATCAGCCGGTAAGTACCGTTCTGGAGGGTTCCCATATAATGGAGCCCGGCCCGGTCATAGGCTTCCGCCAGTTTCCGCCAAAAGGGCCCGTCCTCGTTGAGCACCCGACCGATGGTTTTTCCATCATAGGGAGCAAAGGCCATGGGCAGGTCGAACACCGCCCCTTCCGGCACAAAGGCTGTCACCGGGGCCATCTGGCCCACCACCAGCTGGATATCGTTGGCCCGGAGCTGCCGGAGCAGGTCCTCATCCCCGCCCAGTTCCGCATTGGGATGGTAGTCGATGGTCAACCGGCCCCCGGTCCGTTCCGCTACTTTCTGAGCCACCCGTTCCCCAAACCGCTGTCCTACAGACCCTTTGCCGGAGGAATCTCCTCCCACCAGTACCACCTTGGGCAGATTGGCATAAGGGCCTGCCCCTTTCCCTTTTTCGTCTGCAGCCGGTTTGCTAGAGCAGCCAGCGGCTCCCAGGAAGAGCACGGCCCCCAGACAGGCTGCAGCCATTTTTCTCCACAATGTATGCATAGCTGTCCCCTTCTTTCTTACCACAGTGCCGGCAGGAAGGTGGAAAGACCCGGGATGTAGGTGATTCCTACCAAAGCCGCCAGAAAGGCACAGATGAAAGGTACGGACTTTCGGGCCACGCTCATGGGCTGCTGTCCCGCAATGTTCCCGGCTACGAACAAATCCAGCCCAAAAGGCGGCGTAGCCAGGCCGATGGACAGGCAGCACACCAGCACCACCCCCAGATGGATGGGGTCCACTCCCAATTTTTTGCAGGCTGGGAGCAGCACCGGCACCAGGATGATGATGGCCGGCCCGGTATCCATCACCATACCCAGGAGCAGGAAAATCACCACCAATACCGTAAGCACTGCTGTCCCGGAAGTGAAATTTCCCAAGATGAAGCTTTCTACTGCTTTGGTGGCCCGGGTCATGGACAGCACCCGGCCAAAGGCCGTGGCAAACGCCAGGACAAAGGCCAATCCTCCATAAGTCCGGACCGATTCCCGGAGCATGGGCAGGATATCCTCGAAGGTCATGGTCTTATACACAAAAAGAGACACCAGCAGGGCATAGAATACGGACACCGCTGCTGCTTCCGTGGGGGTGGTGAAGCCGGTGTAAATTCCCCCCAGGACGATCACCGGACACAGGAGAGCCCAGAAACTGTCCCGAAATAACTGTAAAAAGCCCAGCCGGGATAGTTCTGCCATCCGTTCCCGGACCTTTTCCTTATCTTCCCCGTTCCGGAGACAGTAAATCACTGCGTAGACCATCAAAGCCAGGCCTATCAGGAGCCCGGGGATGATTCCCGCCAGGAACAGTTTCCCGGTGGATACCCCTGTTGCCAGGGAATAGAGCACAAAGGGAATGGAGGGCGGGATGATGACCCCCAGGCCTCCGGCTACGGCCACCAAACCGGCGCTCCAGGTCTTGTCATACCCCAGCTCCGTAAGAAAGGGTACGCACATGGCTCCTACCGCAGCAGTGGTAGCCGGGCCGGAACCGGAAATGGCCCCGTAGAACAGACAAGTAAGGATCACCGCACAGGGCAGGCCCCCGGGGATCCGTCCGGCAAAAAAAGCGAAGAAATTGAACAGTTTCCGGGAAATCCCGCCCTTTGCCATGATCACACCCCCCAGGATGAACAGGGGTACCGCCAGGATGGGCGTGGAATTGGCTCCAGAAAAGGCATTGTGCAGCACCTGGCCCATGGTGCCTCCCTGATGGAACAGGGCAATAGGAGCCGTGGCTCCCAGGATCATGCTGATCCCGATGGGCAGGGACAGGGCAATGGCCAGCAGAAATACAGAAAAAATCAGTACAGCGGACAAAATCAGTCATCCCCTTCCCGCGCCAAAGCGGCTTCTTCAGCCGCATCCTGAAAAGTCTGTTCCAGGGTGGACAATTCCTTTTCTTGGAGATGCTGGACATGGAGCCAGATCATCTGGATGGCCCGCACCGCTGCCAGGAAGAACCCCAGCACCATGAATCCGTACACAAAGGCCATGGGCCACTGCATGGCCGGAGAGATTTCATGGCTTTCAGCAATCACCGAAACCACTTTCACCCCATACAGGCCCAGGACCCCCATACAGCCCAGGGTAATAGCATCCACTGCCAGGTTCAGCACCTTCCGGAGGGTTTCTGGAAGAAGGTCCTTCAGTACCCCCACCCGGAGCATGCTGTCCATCCGGATGGTATAGGGCAGGGATAGAAAAACGCTCCAGATCCACAGGAACCGGCATAGTTCTTCTGCCCAGGTGAGAGATGCCATGCCCGGGATTTTCCGGACAATGACCTGCAGCATGGTGATACCGGCGATAAGGACCAGCATCACCATCAAAAAGGTCTCTTCCAAGTGCAGATCCAGCCAGTGGATCAGAGCGTTCAAAAAGTTGTTGTGTTTTGCCTTGCTGCTTTCCTTCAGATTTTCCATCGTGAACCTCTCCATTCTACTTTCCTACATGAGAGCAGGAACCTTACTCCTGCCGCTTCTTTTCTGCCAGGATTTTCTCCAGTTCCTGGCGCATGGCCTCCACCGGAGCCTCCTGCCCTGACCACAGTTCCACCTGGGCCGTTCCCTGGTAGAGACTCATGGTGAGCCCGTTCAGCACCGGGCAGCCGGCTTTTTCCGCGTTTTCCAGGAACCGGGTCCGGGCCGGATTGTAACAGGCGTCGAAATAAAACTGGCCGGGCCGGATGTATTCCGGGGGCAGCGGAGTCTGGCCGATGGTCTTCCCCATCCCCACACCGCTGGCATTGATCACGGCATTTGCTTCCTGCACCCGGGAAAAATCACCATAGGGGATCGCTTCCGCCACCGGGGCGAAGTTCTGGTTGATGTCCCCCGCCAGGCTCCGGGCGCTTTCTTCCGCCAGGTCCGCAATCAGGATCCGGCCGGCGCCATGATAAGCAAGAGCCGAACAGATGGCCCGGCCGGCGCCCCCGCTGCCAATACAGAAAAAGGTCTTTTCCTTGACGCTGACCCCGGCTTCATCCAAGGCCCGGTAGAAGCCCACTCCATCTGTATTGTACCCTTTCAGACGCCCATCCGGCAGTTTCACCACCGTGTTGCTGGAGCCCATTTGGGCACACAGGGGATCCAGTTCGTCCAAGTATTCCAAGACTTTGACTTTGTTGGGTTTGGTAACGGCAAATCCTGCAAAAGGCATGTGCCGCAGCCCCTGGATGATTTCTCCCAGATGTGCCTGGCCGGTCACCGTGTAAAAATACACCAGGTTCAGCCCCGCCGCCTCATACCCTCGGTTCTGCATCCGGGCTGCAAAGGACTGGGCCAAAGGATCTCCCAGAAGGGTTATGAAACGGGTATGGATATCGATATGCATTTTCTACCATCCTACTTTCCTGCAATACGGGATACTTCCCGCATTTTGTATACATTCATGATGTTTTCCATTTTAGGCCTGTAACGCTGTTTTGTCAATGACTTCCCCTACAGCATCCCGCCCATCCGGATGTACAGATAGAACAGAGGAACCACCAGGACGATGTAGGAAGCCGTGGTGAGGATGAAAGAAGCCACGGTCAGGTCCACATCCAGCTGGAACAAGGTGGACGTAACCACTGCATTGATGGCCACAGGAGCTGCCGCATCCAGCAGGATGGTCCCCAGGAGTTCCTGGCTGGTAAAATGCAGCCGGGCAAGGCCATAAATCAAAATAGGCACCACCAGGAATTTCAGGGGAAGCATCCCCAAGATCTTTCGGTAATCATTCCGGGCCTCTCCGAAATCCAGCTGATACCCCACCGGAAGGAACGCAATCCAGGCCCGCACATGGATCAGGATGGGGAACAGCTGTTTCAGGAATTCCGGTTCCGGGATCGCCTGCCAGTGGAGCCACAAGCCCGCTGCCATTCCCAGGACGCCCAGCTGTTTGGGAGTCAGGAGCACCTTACGGAAACTGAGATGGAACCCAGTCCCCGCTTTTTTCTGGAGGTAGCGGTTCCGGTAATATTGAGCCAGGGGAAAGGCAAATACCACCATCAGGATATTTTGGGGAGTAGCAAAAAGCTGGGTATAGGCGAAACCCGCCTGGCCGAAGATCATGTAGGAGGCCAGACCCGCCATGGTCCCGATATTGCTGAGCATACTGGCCATCACATAGCTGCCTTTCTGCAGATCATCCGGCATATGCCGGGCAAAGAAAACAGCGGCCAGTCCGCCGGAAAGGAAAGCAGTAAGGAGGCTCAGAGCCGGGATCAAGATCAAGGCCCAGTCGATGGGCAACAGCCAAAAGCTGAGCAGGTTCATGGTGGTAAGGAGGCCGATTACATTGACCAGCATCAGGAACCGGCACCCCCGATCGTCCATCCATCCCCTGTGCCGGAGCAGGAATCCCAGAGCCAACGGGCAGAGTACATCTACCAGCAGTTGGATGATTTTTGCGATTCCCATGGGCTTTCCCTTCCTCTCTGATTTACAATATCTATATTATAACATACTTTATTTTCTTTAATTGACCCATTTTCTGGCAAAAAGCTGGAAAAGGGAAAAGCGCATAAAAAAAAGCCCTTGAAAAACAAGGGCCAAATGAGGGGCAACTTTAACTTACAAACTGATTATAACACTCTTGTATACATTATGCAAGATATTTTCAGTGTTTTCGCAGTAATTTTATTTATCGGTTAATTCATAGAATGTTGGTAGGGTAAAAATGGGTATGTTGCACAGGCCGTGCAACATACCCTACTTTCCATAGTCCCGTCCCACATAGATCACCGCATCTCCGCTTCCGGGGCTTACCGCTCCCTGGAGCAGCAGATAATCGAAAGGCAGGTTGGCTGCCCGTTCTTCCGCTTCCCGGCTGCCGGCATTGATCAGCACCTGGGTCCTTTCCATAGGGCTGCCCGTAGTCACACTGACCACGGTGAAGCCCACTGCCCTGGCATCCCCTGCGGCCAGGGACCCTGCCTGGGGATTGCCGCTGCAGTTGACGATGGAAGCCCGGAGGGCCTTTTTCCGAGGAGCCGGCAGGCTCTTGCTGCTGCCGGGACTCTGGATTCCCATTCCGTTTTGTCCCGGATTCCCGGGGCCCCCTTTCTCCCGATCCATCTTCCGGGATTGTTCCACCGCTTTCTTCAGTTCCTGGCTCCGGACCTGGATCTGCCGTTTTTCTCCGTTGCCGGCCACGCTGTTTGTCCCCAAAAGCGCATCATATTTTTTCTTGGCAATCTGGGCCGCCAGTTTGTAACTTTCCCCTGGCTGCACACCCTGGAACTGGGCCACCTGCTGCCGCAGGGCCATCATATTGGGAATCCAGTAGCTGATGTCGTCCAGATAGGCGGGACTCCCTTGGACCATAGCCGTTTCCAGCTGGGAAGTCCCAGAAACATTCTTGGCAAAGGTCACCAGGAGAGAAGCCAGGTCTGTCACTGAAAGATCCGTTTCGATGCTCTGGTAGAGAGTCCGGGCGATTTCCGGTGCCCGGGTCAGGAGGCTGGCGGAACGGAGTTTGGCAAAGACGGCCTTCATGAATTTCTGCTGCCGGGTCACCCTTCCGATATCTCCCTCTTCATCCCGGTAACGGACATACTGGATGGCTGTAGTCCCATCCATATGCTGCCTACCTGGCTGGAGATTGATCACCAGGCCGTTTTCCCCATCGTAAGGGTCCGCATACTGCATGGGCTTTTCCACATCGATATCCACCCCGCCGATGGCATCCACCAGCTTGATGAATCCCTGGAAATCCACCAACACATAGTTGTTGATCTGGATCCCCAGGAAATTTTCCAGGGTCTTTCGGCTCAAATCATGGCCTCCGTAGGCATAGGCATGGTTCACCTTGTCCCAGCCGTGGCCGGGAATGGATACCAAGGTATCCCGGGGGATCGACAAAAGGGCCGCCTGGTTCCGGGAAGTATCCAGCATGGTGACAAAGAGGGTATCCGAACGGCCGGTATCTCCGCTCCGCCGATCCACCCCCAGGACCATGATATTCCGTTTGCCATGGAGCTGGGCCACTTGGGCAGGGCTTTCCGGTTTCTCCGGACGCAGGAGGAAAAAGCCTGCAACGGCTACCAGAAAAGCGGTGATGCCTGCTATGAGCATTTTATATTTTGCCAGCATGATGGATCTCCTTTAAGCATTACATTTTACGAGTTATTTCTTCTTTTATCATTATTATACCGTAAAAAGGAGATTGCTGCACCAGAAAAAGGGGATGTGAAAAAATTCACACCCCCGGTCACGGGCCGCAGGTCACGGCTCGCTACTCGTTACCATTTTACTCTGCCTCTTCCACCGCCTCCGCCATTTCCTTCACGTACTGCTTCACCGGTTCCACGCAGTCTTTGCCATACTGGGCGCAAAGTTTCACGATGGCACTGCCCACGATGGCGCCGTCGCTGATTTTGGCCATTTCTTTGGCCTGTTCCGGCGTGGAGATGCCAAAGCCCACCGCAATGGGGTTGTCGGAAACTTCCCGGATCTTGTCCACGATCTCCTTCAGGTTGGTGGTGATTTCCTTCCGCACCCCAGTGACCCCCAGGGAGGAGACCAGGTAAATATACCCCTGGGCTTCTCTGGCAATGCTCTGGATCCGCTGGTGGGAAGTGGGCGCAATCATGGAAATGATCTCCACCCCGTATTTTTTTGCTTCCGGAGCGATGGTGTCCCTTTCTTCATAAGGCACGTCCGGGACGATGACTCCGTCGATCTTCACATCCCGGCACTGCTGGAAGAACTTCTCTCGGCCGTAGGTGAAGATGGGGTTCACATAGGTCAGGAACACCATGGGGATCTGGGTCTTTTCCCGGACCCGGGCCAGCATGGCGAAAATATCCTTGATCTTGGTGCCTGCGGCCAGGGCCCGGGTGTCCGCTTCCAGGATCACCGGCCCTTCGGCAGTGGGATCGGAGAAGGGGATGCCGATCTCAATGAGCCCGGCTCCTGCCTCTTCCATGGCATAGATCAGTTTTTCCGTAGTGTCCAGGTCCGGATCCCCTGCGGTAATGAAGGGAATGAACAGCTTCCCCTGTTTCTTGAATGCGTCAGTAATCCTAGTCATGCAGATCTACCCCCTTGTATCTGGCAATGGCTGCCACGTCTTTGTCCCCCCGGCCGGACAGGTTCACCACGATGATCTTGTCTTTGGGCAGGGTGGGTGCCAGTTTCATGGCATAGGCCACCGCATGGGCACTTTCAATGGCCGGAATGATGCCTTCCGTCCGGGACAGATATTCAAACGCTTCCACCGATTCGTCGTCGGTGATGGGCACGTACTGGGCACGGCCCGTATCGTACAGGTTGGCGTGTTCCGGCCCGATCCCCGGGTAATCCAGACCGGCGGAAATGGAGTACACCGGGGCGATCTGCCCGTCTTCATCCTGGAGGAAATAGGATTCCATCCCGTGGAAGATCCCCGGTTTCCCCCGGGCGATGGTGGCGGCGGTTTCCGCGGTGTTGACCCCCCGGCCGGCGGCTTCCACCCCGATCAGCTGGACGTTTTTGTCCGGGATGAAATCGTAGAACAAGCCGATGGCATTGCTGCCGCCCCCTACGCAGGCCATGACCACATCGGGCAGCCGGCCTTCCTTCTCCAGCATCTGGGCTTTCACTTCTTCCCCGATGATTTTCTGGAAATCACGGACGATGGTGGGATAGGGATGTGGCCCCATGCAGGATCCCAGCACATAGAAGGTGTTTTCCACATTGGTGCACCAATCCCGCATGGCCTCGCTGACCGCGTCCTTCAGGGTGCCGGTGCCGGTGGTCACTGGCACCACTTTGGCCCCCAGAAGTTCCATCCGGTACACGTTCAGGGCCTGGCGGATGGTGTCTTCCTTGCCCATGTATACCTCACATTCCAGGCCCATCAACGCCGCCACCGTAGCCGTGGCTACCCCATGCTGGCCGGCACCGGTTTCGGCGATAACCCGTTTCTTTCCCATCTTCTTGGCCAAAAGGCACTGGCCCAAGGCATTGTTGATTTTGTGGGCCCCGGTGTGGTTCAGGTCTTCCCGTTTCAGATAGATCTTGGCCCCGCCCAGATCTTTGGTCATCTTTTCCGCATAGTACAGCAGGCTGGGCCGGTTGGCATAGTCATGGTACAGGGTCCGCAATTCCTGGAGGAATTCCGGATCATCTTTGAAACGGTTGTAAGCTTCTTCCAGCTGCAACACTGCGTTCATCAAGGTTTCCGATACATACTGGCCACCATGTCTGCCAAATCTTCCTTTGCTCATGATTGTTCCTCTTTTCTTACAGCGCTCACAAAAGCGCGGATCTTCTTTTCATCTTTTATTCCTGCGGTCTCGATGCCGCTGCTGGTATCCACTCCGTAAGGACTGCTCTCAGCAATGGCCGCCGCCACATTGTCCGGATCCAGCCCCCCTGCCAGGAAAAAGGGTTTGGGGAATCGGACCTGCCGGAGCAGGCTGTGGTCAAAGGTTTTGCCCAGGCCTCCGAACTGACTGCCGGAAAAGGTATCCAGCAAGAAATAATCGCAGTCATACCGGTCCAAGTCCTGGAGGCTTTCCGGGCCCCGTACCCGGATTACCCGGATGATGGGAGCTTTTGTCCGCCCTCGGAGGGCCTTCACATAGGCTTCTTCTTCGTCTCCATGGAGCTGGATCAGCTGGATGATACCCCGGTTGGCCAGGCCGGCCGCTTCTTCCACAGGAGCCTTTACAAAGACCCCTACGGCAGCAATGGCCGGATCCAGCTGCCGGCGGAGGCTTTCCGCCAGTGCCTCCGTTACCTGCCGCTTCCCGGGGGCAAAGACGAATCCTGCATAGTCCGGTTTGACCTGATTCACCATGGCCACATCTTCCAACCGCCGAAGCCCGCAAAGCTTGATCTTGGTCACAGGACCTCACCCCGCAGTTCCGCCAGGGCAGCTTTCATGTCCGGGCTCCGCATCAGGATTTCCCCAATGAGCACCCCGTTGACCCCTGCCTGTTCCAGTTCCGCAGTCTGCTGCCTGCTTTTGATGCCGCTTTCTGCCACAAAGGGGATATCTGCCGGTACCAGAGGCCGGAGCCGGAGGCTGTTGCCGATATCCACTGTGAAATCTTTCAAATTCCGGTTGTTGACCCCCACCACCCGGGCTCCGCTCCGAAGGGCCCGTTCCACTTCCTCTTGGTCATGGGCTTCCACCAGCGCATCCATGCCCAGGCTTTCCGCCAGCAGCCGGTATTCCTGGAGCTGGCTGTCGCTGAGGATGGCAGCGATCAGCAGGATGGCATCGGCTCCCAGAGTCTTGGCCTGGTACACCATATAGTCATCGATGGTGAAGTCCTTCCGGAGGAGGGGTGTTTCCACCGCCTGACGGATTTCCTGGATGTATCGGTCGCTGCCCAGGAAATAGTCTGTTTCCGTCAGCACGGAAATGGCGGCGGCCCCCAGGGCTTCATACTGCCGGGCAATGGCCACATAAGGAAAATCCGGAGCGATCAGCCCTTTGGAAGGAGAGGCCTTCTTTACTTCCGTGATGAAGTTGAGACCCGGTCTCCCCAGGGCTTTCCGGAAGCAGCCCTCCCGGTCCCGGGGCATCTCTTCCGCTTCCCGCCGAAGGGTGCAGAAGTCTTTTTCCTTTTTCTGTTTTTCCACCCTCCGCCGGGTGGCTTCTGCCAGGGTATCCAGGATCATGTTCTCCTCCTTCCGTTTATTGATTGCTGACTTGGATGACTTTTTCCAGGGCGGCCAGGGCCTTGCCACTGTCAATGAGCTGGGCCGCCCGTTCCACCCCGTCGGCGATGGTTTCCGCCTTCCCAGCCACGAACAGGCCGGCCCCGGCGTTCAGGAGCACCGCATTCCGTTTGGTGCCCTGGAGCTTCCCGGAGAGGATGGCCCGGGTGATCTTGGCATTTTCTTCTGGAGTGCCCCCTACCAGGTCTTCCTTCTTGCCGGAAACCAGACCGAAATCTTCCGGCCGGATCACCGAAGACCTGTAGTACCCGTCCCGAAGCTCACAGATGGTGGTGGGTCCGTTGGGAGAGATTTCATCCAGTTTTTCCTGGCCGTAGGCCACCAGGCCCCTTTTCACCCCCAAGGAGCACAGCACCTTGGCCAAGGGTTCCACTAGGTAGCCGTCATAGACCCCCAGCAGGAACATTTCCGGTTTGGCCGGGTTGGTGAGGGGCCCCAGGATGTTGAACACGGTCCGGAAGCCCAGTTCCTTTCGGATGGGGCCCACATACTTCATGGCTGCATGGTATTTCTGGGCAAACAGGAAACAGAAATTAGTCTCTTGCAGCATTTTCAGGGCCAGGGCCGGATCCTGCTGGATGTTCACCCCCAGGGCTTCCAGACAGTCCGCGGTGCCGCACAGGGAAGAAGCGGCCCGGTTCCCGTGTTTGGCCACCTTCACCCCGCCGGCGGCAAGCACCATGGCGGAGGTAGTGGAAATATTGAAGGAATGGGCTCCGTCCCCGCCGGTACCCACGATTTCCATCACTCCCATCCCGGGATGGGGAACGGGAGTGGCCAGGGACCGCATGGCTTCCGCACAGCCGGTAATTTCATCGATGGTCTCTGCTCGTGCGCTCTTGGTGGAAAGAGCCGCAAGGAACGCGGCATTCTGGGTGGGAGTGGTCTTCCCTCCCATGATCTCCAGCATCACTTCCTTGGCTTCGTTATAGGTCAGGTCTCCTTTATTGACCAGTTTGATGATAGCTTCTTTAATCATGATTGATCTGCCTCCTGTTTGTTACTTGTCGATTTTCAGATCCAGGAAATTCCGGATGATGTTCATGCCTTCCGGGGTCAGGATGGATTCCGGATGGAACTGGAGCCCATAGATGGGATACTCCCGGTGTTCCACCGCCATCACCTCTCCGTCTTCCGTAGTGGCTGTCGGTTTCAGCACTTCCGGCAGGGTCTCCGGATCGATGGCCAGGGAATGGTACCGCCCTACCAGGATCTGTTCCGGCAGTCCCTTGAACAGGGGGGAGGTCCGATCCAGGGTCACCGTAGACTGTTTCCCGTGCATCAGCTTCCGGGCATAGGTGACGGTGCCTCCGAACACTTCCCCGATGGCCTGATGGCCCAGACACACCCCCAGGATGGGGAATTCCCCCTTCAGTTCCCGGAGGGCCGGTTCACAGACTCCTGCATCGCAGGGCCGACCGGGCCCTGGAGACAGGATCAGATGGTCCGGATGGAGTTTTCGGATGCCATCCACTGTAATGGCATCGTTCCGGATCACCTGGATATCCGGATTCAAGGTACCCATGTATTGATACAGATTGTAAGTAAAGCTGTCGTAGTTATCGATGATCAGTTCCATGTTATGCCTCCGTGGTTGCTTCCAGCGCCTGCCGTACCGCTGCTGCCTTATTGATGGTTTCCATGAATTCGTCTTCCACCTGGGAGTCGGCCACGATGCCGCTGCCAGTCTGGAAAGAAACTTTCTCTCCGTATTTCACGGCGGTACGGATCACAATGCAGATGTCCATGTTCCCTGCAAAATCCAGGTACCCCATGCCTCCGCCGTAGGGACCCCGCCGTTCCGGTTCCAGCTCATCCAGGATCTCACAGGCCCGGACTTTGGGAGCTCCGGAAAGGGTCCCAGCTGGAAAGGCGGCGCACAGGGTATCGATGGCGTCCTTGTCTGCCTTCAAGGTGCCGGTGACCCGGGTGGTCATGTGCATCACATGGGAGAATTTTTTCACCAGCAGATGATCATGGACTTTGACGGAGCCGAATTCTGCTACCTTTCCCACATCGTTCCGAGCCAGATCCACCAGCATATTGTGTTCTGCCAGTTCCTTGGGATCCGTCTGCATGTCCCGTTCCAGAGCCTTGTCCTCTTCTTCTGTCTTCCCTCTCCGCCGGGTGCCAGCAATGGGCATGGAGGTGATTTCCCGGTCCTGGACCTTGATCAGGGTTTCCGGAGAAGAACCGGCGATTTCTACCTTGTCGTTCTTCAGCAGCACCATGTACTGAGAAGGATTGGTGGTCCGGAGGATCCGGTACATGTTGAACAGATCTTGGTCGTAGGAAGCGGAGAACCGCTGAGAATACACCGCCTGGAAAATATCTCCCTGACGGATGTGTTCCTTGATTTTTTCCACATTTTCTGCATAGGTCTCTTTATCCTGGTTGCTGGTGATGGCTCCCAGCTGGGCTGGAGTGAATTCCGGAGGAGCCACCGGCTGCCGGACCAAGGCTTCCAGGGCATCCAGGTTCTTCTGGGCCTTGGCGTAATTCCCATCCAAGTCGTCGGTCTTGATGTTTACGATCAAGTACATTTTCTGGAGCACCCGGTCGAAGGCAATCACCTTGTCGAAGAGCATCAGGTCGAAATCCGGGAAGTCCGTAGCTTTAGCCGGGTCGAAATGGAGGCTGGGTTCACAGTATTGGAAGAAATCATAGGAGAAATATCCCACGAACCCGCCGGTAAAAGGCGGCAGCCCGGGGACCTTGGGGACCCGATAGGCCTTCAGGATGGACCGGAGAGCTTCCAACGGCTGTTTGGGGTCCACCGGGATCTGGCTGCCGGCAAATTCCACCTGGGCACCCTGGTCCTTGGCCCGGAGCCGGGCAATGGGTTCGAATCCGATGAAAGAATACCGGCCGGCCTGGTCATTTTGTTCAAGGCTTTCCAGCAGGAAGTACCGGCTGCTTTCCTTCCGCACCAGGCTCACCAGCCCGATGGGGGTAGCCGTATCTGCCAGGATTTCCCGGACCACCGGCACCGCCGCATATCCCTGAGCCAGGGCTTTGATTTCTTCCAGACTCTGTTGTTTCATGATTATTCCTCCTCACTGATAAAAGAAAAAGGCATCCGGGTTGGATATTCCACCCGGATGCCTTTTCCTGCAAGTCACTGCCTCTGCAATAAAAAAACACCTGTCCCTCTACAAGGACAGGTGTCATAACCTGCGGTACCACCCTGTAATGGAGCCAAAGCTCCACACCTCAAGCAGAATGCCAACACATTCCTCACCGATAACGTCGGTGCTGCGTCGCGGGATACTTTCCGAAGATTTCATCGCGCCCTCAGTGGTCCATTTGTCAGACTGCCACGATCCGGCTCTCAGCTTCCCGGACTCTCTGTGCGCACATTTTCTGGCGTTATCTCCACCTCAAAGGTTTTTGGTTCTTATTGAATTGATGGTTGTATAGTAGCACTGGAAAAATAACTTGTCAAATATTTTTCTTGAAAAAGATGAAATTGTTCACTTCTGTATCTCATTTAACACTTTTTGTTTCTATATAGTTTACTCTTTCTCATAAACATCTGCAAATTCAGCTTTGCGGTCGAACTGGACCCGAGCATAAGAACACTGGGGAATGATCTTCACTCCGGCTTCCCGGGCCATATCCGCCACCGCCCGGACCAGTTTCCCAGCCAGGCCCTGGCCCCCGTATCGGGGATCCACAATGGTATGTTCCAGGGTCCACACCCCGGGACGGGACACCACATAGGTACATTTTCCAATTTCTTCCGCCCCATCATACAGGGCCGCCCGGAAATTTTCCGGTTCCTTCACAAGACGAATGGTTTCCATGAGTTCTCCTTTCAAGGCCTGGCCGCTGAAACAGCCAGGCCGGTTAACGGTCAGCTGTCAACGGTCAACGACCGATGGAAGAAAACTGCCTTGGCAGTTTTCTCTGAATAACAAGACCGTCACAAATATTTCAAGGCTACGTATATGAGCAAAGCAATATAAACCCGCAGCATATTCGATTTTACTTTCTTTTGGGTTTTGCTCTCCAGATTTTTGCTTTCGGTCCATCCTAAAATAAGAAAAAGGACGACGACTGCTCGAATCAGATAATGATAAACGGTCCGCAGCTCTTCCAGATTTCCTAAAGCAGCAGAAAACGGTGAAAGATGAAAAGCCAGAAGAAGTTCAGCCAACCCCAGCAGACCAAACATCACCCGCCAGGTCCAGGCTGTTTTTTTCTCTGCAGCCTCCCCTATGACATAATAAAACGTCCGGAAAGCCCCCAGGAGGAAAAAAATGCTCATGATCATGGTTTATCTGCCTTTCTGGAACTTCATTGGATCAGTCAGTGCAGGCAGTGACTTTTAGGTTTTCGCAGCCAATGACCATATGGTCTCCTGAATTGAACAGGATATCCATTTTGATCTTTTTGTTTTGTCTCTTTGTGGTCACGCTGAAAATATAGGTGCCTCTTCCCCAAGGTTCCCGGCAGCTCATGAGGAAAGCATACAGTCCTTGGGCTTCCAGTGCTGCCCTGGTATGAGGATTGGCCAGTTGGATCACCAAATTGGCCCGTTTGTTTCCGTAATCCAAATTGACGGATAGGATTTCCCCGTCATGGAAGTCCAATCCACCCAAATCACAGTCATTTCCCATTTTTCTCCTTTTTAAGCGGGCTGACCGGGCGGGATTGCTGCGCAGCCCTTGCTAAGACGTCAGACACGGCCCTGACGTCTTTTGGCATCCAACGGCCGCTGACAGCTTTTACTCTTCTATAGTCACCTTCGTCCCCACCTTCACACAGGGCTTCAGTTTTTGCAGATCTTCGTTGTTCATCCGGATGCAGCCTTCGGATGCACGGGTGCCGATGGAGGCTGGATCATGGGTGCCGTGTATGCCGATACCTTCCCACTTTCCCTTGCTCAGGCTCCGGGTATCCAGGCTGATGAACCAAGGACCGTAGGCGTGCTGGATCACCCCTTTGCCGTCGTGGAAATCATGGGACCAGCTGGAGGCATCGATGATTTCATCCACCGGGAAAGTTCCCTCCGGTGTCTTCATATCCCCGCTCACCTGCTTCTGTCCGGGGTTTTTCCCCAGGGCCACCGGCCACTTGGCCACTGGATCTCCATGATCCAGGAGAACCAGGGTGAACTCCCCTTTTTTGATCAGCAGGGAGTAGTCATGGGGCTCAGGAGTCTGGCGTACTTCCCCAGTGACAGCGGTCTCTACCGGGGGCTCCGCTGCCTTCTCCGCCTGCTGGCCGTTCCGACAGCCTTTCAGGGCGAATCCCACAGCCAGCACCAGGACCAGGAGGAAAAAGACACCCCAGGCCGGTCCCTTCCATCTCCGCTTTTGGTAAGCGTCATGATATCTTCCCATGGTCCCCTTCCTTTCTACAGTCGGTTACAGACGTCGGCAGAACTGGACCGAAACGTACCCGGTCTGTCCGTTGTCCCGTTTCACCTGATACCAGTTGTTCTTCCGTCCGGTGATTTCCACCTTTTCTCCTTCATCGAAGTAGTCCACAATATCCGTATTGGTTCCAGCGCCGGCCCGGAGCCGCACATCAGTCCCGGTGATCTTCCCGTAAGATTTATCGGCATCCTTCTGGACTTTCTCTCCCTGGTCAGCAGTCTTGGCTTTGGACTGTTCCTTGAAAGTCGGAGTATCCTGTTTTTTCTCTTCCTGGGTCACCGGCGGTTTGGATCCAACGGTACTTTTGGCATCCTTCTGCTGGGCAAAAAAGATCCCCCCGCCGGTTGCCAGAAGGAGCAGCAGGACCACACCGGCGATCCATTTTCCCTTTCCTCCGCCCTGGGACGGAACTTGCTGAGGCTGAAAGGTGGCCGCGCCCTTCAGTCCAGTCGGGTTTCCACTGCTGCCTTCCTGTCCGCTGACGGTCCCGCCGGCTGGCTGCTGAGCCGGAGCCACAGGTTTTCCCACTGGAGTGCCGCAGACCGGGCAGAATTTTTCATCTTCACTTAGTTGATTTCCACAATGGGGACAAAACTTCGCCATCTAAATTCCTCCTACCCGCTCAGTCCGCATCCTGGTCATTGATCTTGGTGGATTTGATCTGGACGCTGATCAGGGTGGGGCTCTTCTGTTTCACGATGCCTACGCATTTCCCTTTCACATTGACGAAATCACCGGTTTTCAGGCCGTTGACGATGCTGGCTCGTTTGGCCGGCACATCCACCAGCACCTGGTAGGTCTTGCCACCATTTTCTCTGCTTTCCAGGGTAATGCTGTAATTCTGGGAATTGTTGAACTGTCCCTTCCATTTTACCTTCCCGGAAACCTGGACGGTCTTGTCCTTGTATTTTTTGTCTCCGGAACTCTGGTCCCGGATGTAGTCATCCACCATTTCACCGGATTTCACCTGGATGGGTTTGCTGCTGCCCCCAAAGGCGAAGAACAGTCCCAGGACCACCACGATGGCTCCGATGATGGCCAAGATTTTCTTTTTCTTTCCCCGGTCTTCCGGAGGCACAGGAGGCATCTGGAAAGACTGGAAGCCTCCGTTTCCACCGCCGCTCTGGCCCTCATTCACCGGTTCTGCCACCACCACTTCAGCAGAAGTTTCCGGGGCCTGCTGCGGTCCGGCCGCCGGGTTGGCGCCGCCAGGGGTCCCTTCTGCCGGTTTGGCTTCCTTCAGCCGGGTTCCGCATTCGGTGCAGAAGTCATTGTCTACCGGATTGACATGGCCGCATTTGGGACACTTCACCACCGGATCCTGTTTGGCACCGCACTGGACGCAGAACAAGGCATCATCTTCCAGTTCGCAGCCGCACTGTTTGCATTTTTTAGACATAACCATTCCCCTTCCGTTCCGGGAAAGACAGTCCATCGATCTGTCTTTCCTCAGTTCTATTTATGTTTCTTATTATACTCAGAAAAGTGAGAATAGAAAAGGGGTTGTTGCACGTGTGAAGGCCACCACACGTGCAACAATCCCTTATAGATTCCAAATAAACGCAGCCAGCTGCTTCAGGCCCGGTTCCAGGCTGGTCATATCCAGTTCTTCCTGGAGAGTATGGGCCCCTTTCCCCTTGCACACTCCAAAAGCAATGGCCGGGATGTCTCGGCTCAGGGGAATATTGGCATCGGTGCTGCTGGCACTGAATTCCGTTTTCAGACCTTCCCGTTTCCGGATGCGCGTGATCCGGTCATAGATTTCATGATGCTGCACCCCTTCGCTGCAGGGCCGCTCTCCCAAGAGCAAGGTTTCTACCTGCACCTTATCAGTGGTATGGGCCTTCAGGATGGTCTGGAAGGCTTGGTCCAGCTTTTCCAGTTCCAAATGGGAAACAGACCGCATGTCCACGGTAAATTCCACGTCGGCAGCGATGGAGTTGATGGTGGTCCCTCCCTGGATGGTCCCCACATTGTAGGTGGTCCGGGGATCTTGGGGCACTTGGAGGCTGTAGAAATCTCGAATGATCCCCGCCGCCTCGTTGATGGCATTGGCGGCTCCAAAAGCGGCGTAGCTGTGGCCGCCGGCAGTGACCACATGGACCGCATACCGCCGGGACCCTACCGCCAGGTCCACGAACCGGTCATTGTTCCCGTCCACCGCCATGAAATAGCTGAGCCGTTCTCCGAAGGCATCGGTGAGGGCCCTGCTTCCCTTCAGATTTCCCAAGCCTTCTTCTCCCACATTGAAGGCAAAGACTGCTGGAGTCCGGAGCTTCAAGGTCAGCATCATCCGGATCAAAAACAGCAGGGCTGCCACGTCAGAACTGTTGTCCCCGCAGGAGGGGGCTTTCAGGGTATGGCCGTCGATTTCCGGCATGATCTTTTCCACACCTGCAAATACTGTATCCATATGGGCGGTGTACAGAGGAAATCTTTCCGCCCCTTCGAGGCAGTGGGGATAGATCACATTGCCGGCAGCGTCCCGGTACGCGCCTTTGGCCCCCATGGCCTCCAGCTGTTCCAGGATCCACTGGGCCTTCTTTCCCTCTTCTCCCGTAGGAGAAGGGATGGTGATCACATCATACAGGGTCTGGATGTATTCCGGCATCCGGTTGTGGATATAGTCCTCCACCATTTTGCGCAGAACGTCGTTCATGGGCATAGCTCCTTTCCGTATTGGACTCTTCACTCATTTTACCCCAAATTCTTCCGGAATAAAACCGCTGCCAGCCAGAGGGTCAGGACGGCCACGATGGTCATGGGCAAAAGGTCCGGCGCGATGGTCAGAAGGCCCGCCCCTTCGAAGTAGATCCGTCGGATGGCATCCAGAGCGAACCGGAGGGGATCCCCATAGGTGAGGATCTGGAGGAACTGAGGCATGTTCCGTACCGGAGTGGCCACCCCACTCAAAAGGGCATTGGGGATCAGATATACATAGGTGTACACCTGGACCTGCTGCATGGAGCTGCACACGGAAGAAATGCTCAGCCCGATGCCTGTAGAACTGAGGAAATAGATGAGCAGCACCAGGTACAAAGTCAGATAAGATCCTTCAAAAGGCACCTGGAACCAGAACAGATCCAGCAACAGGAGCAGGGTCCCCTGCAGCAGTCCCACCAGCACCGGAGGAAAGGATTTCCCGATCAGCAGCACCAGGGGAGAGGCCGGAGTCACCAGCAGCTGCTCGAAAGTCCCTTCCTCCCGTTCTCGGGCCACGGACATCCCGGCCAGGAGGATTACCTGGGAAAAGCTCATGAGCCCCAGGATCCCAGGGGCAAAATACCACAGGGTCAGCTGATTGGGGTTGAACCAGGTCCGGGTCTCCACGGAAAGAGGCGGTTTCTGGCCGGTCCGGGCTTCCAGCCACTGCTGGACCACCCGGGAAGTATAAGCGGAAGCCAGGCTGGCGGTCATGGTGTTCCGGCCGTCGGTGATCACCTGAAGGGGTGCCTTTTCCCCCCGGGCCAGTTTTTCTTCGAAGTCCGCCGGGATGGACAGGACCACCATGGCTTCCTCCCGGTCGATGGGTCCCTGGATCTGGGAGGAATTCTGGAGCTCCGCCACCCGATAGAAGAAATGGGTGCCGTCCAGGGTGGCCAGCAAAGAGGTGGATGCTTCCGAATGGCTCTGGTCCAATACCGCATAGGAAACATTTTCCACGTTGAACGTAGCGGTGTAGCCAAAGACCACCCCCAATACCAGGGTAGGGATCACCAGCACGTAGCGGAAGGCCTTGTCCTTCCAGATGGCCAGCAGTTCCTTCCGGCAGATGAACCGGACCTGCTGACAGAAAAGCTGCCAGGCATTCATTCACTCCACCTTCTTTCGAATGGCTCTCAGGGCCAGACCCACAAACAGGGCCATGAAGAAAATCAGGAACCCGGTCTGGGGCAGGATCACCGGCCAGAGATCACCGGCCAGGAGCAAGGTTTTCAATACAACCAGATAATGTTTGAAAGGCAGCACTTCCCCAATCCACTGGACCCATTGGGGCGTGGCCCGCAGGTCGAACAGGAACCCGGACAGCATGATGCTGGGCAGGAAGCTGACCAGGAGAGCCATCTGGATGGCCATGAACTGGGCTTTGGTCACCACGGAAATCAGCATCCCCATACCCAGGGCCGTCAGGAGATACAGGATGGACATCAGGATCACCAGGGACAGCGATCCCACCAAAGGCACCTGGAACAGGAACCGGGACAGGATCAGACAGATCAGGACACCCAGCATGGCAATGCAGAAATAGGGGATCATCTTGGCCACGATGATTTCCCCTTTTTTTACCGGGGTCACAAACAGGGATTCAAAGGTCCCCCGTTCGTATTCCCGGGCCATGACCCCGGCGGTGAGCAGCACTCCCACAAGGGTCACGATCATCAGGATCAGCCCGGGCAAAAAGTACCAGGTGCTTTCATGGGCATCATTGAACCAGAGCCGGGATTCCAGTTCCACGGCTCCCACTCCCCGGCCCGCCATCTGGCTGGCGGACCACTGGGCTGCCGCCGTTTCCACATAGCTCTGGATGCTCATGGCGGTAGTGGTATCCGTTCCGTACAGCAGCAGCTGGACCCGTCCGTCCCCCTGGTGGAGCTGACGGCTGAAATCCGGAGGCACCCGGAGGATGGCGTCGATTTTCCGCTGCTCCATGGCCTGGAGTGCCTGATTCATGCTGGTCATATAAGTAGGCCGGAAGTATTCCGACCCATCCACGAAATCCACCACCTGCTGGGCCTCCGGAGACGCATCTTCCAGCACCACCCCGATGGGGGCGTGCTTTACATCCAGGCTGATGCCATAGCCGATTACCAGGATCAGGATGATGGGCAGCAGGATGCCCAGGGCCAGGCTGGAGTTATCCCGGAGCACTTCCCGGAACTCCTTCACTGTCAAAGCCCAGATCCGGCGCAGATTGTCTCTCATACCGATTCTCCTTTGCAGGGTTAATTTATTAATTAATTAATCGTGTATACTTATTATAGCATAAAAAAGAAGGGGTGTGAAAAAATATCTTTCACACCCCGGTCGCGGGCCGCAAGTCACGGGTCGCGCGCCTGGTCGTTCAAGCCGTTTGTTCTTTTTCTATAGAATGACAAGAGAAAATCGACTGAAATCTGGAAAACCGGATCGTCGGGCCGCACCAACAAGCCCGCGACCCAAAAGAGGCTGTTGCTCATGCAGCAGCCTCTTTTATTTAATCATTTAATTTAAATTATGCCTGAATTGATACCCGGCGAAGGACAAGGTTGCCAGGGCGATGATCAGCATGGGGAAAAAGTCATACCCCAAGGACCAGAAACTGGTCCCCTGGAAATAAATCCGCCGAAAAGCATCCAGGGCAAACCGGAGAGGATTGGCATAAGTCAGCACCTGCAGGGCTTCCGGCATGTTCCGGATAGGGGTGAACAGCCCGGACAGGATCCCGTTGGGCACCAGATACAGGGAAGTGTACACCTGGACCTGCTGCATGTTCTGGCAGTTGGCGGAAATGGCCAGCCCCACCCCGGCGGAAGCCAGGAAAAACAGCAGCATGGCGAAATACAGGGTCAGGAGATTCCCGGTAAAAGGCACTTCGAACCAGAGTGTCCCAATCAGCAGCAGAGTGGTCCCTTCAATGAGCCCCACCACCACCGGGGCAAAGGCTTTGCCGATGAGGATCACCACCGGGGAAGCCGGGGTCACCAGCAGCTGTTCAAAGGTCCCTTCTTCCCGTTCCCGAGCCACGGACAGTCCTGACAGCAGCACCACCTGGATGAAGCACATGATGCCCAGGATCCCGGGGCTGAAGAACCAGCGGGTCAGCTGGTTGGGGTTGAACCAGGTCCGCACCTGTAGGCTCAGAGGCGGTTCCCGTCCTGCCTGTTCCAGCATCCATTCACTGATGATCCGGCTGGTGTAGGCGGTGGCCAGGCTGGAAGTCATGGTGTACCGGCCATCGGTGATCAGCTGGACGGGGGAGTTCTGCCCCTGTTCCAATTTGTCCACAAAGTCTTCCGGAATCACCACCACCAGCATGGCTTTTTCCGTGTTGATGGGATCGGCGATTTCCCCTTCATTGTGGAGGGTGGCCACCCGGTGGTAAAAATCCGTCCCATCCAGATGAGCCGCCAGGGAAACCGAAGCCTTGGTATGGCTTTTGTCCAACAGGGCATAAGTGATGTTTTCCAGGTTGAAGTTGGCCGCATAGCCGAACAGGAATCCCATCAGGATGGGCGGGATCAGCAGCACCCGCCGGAACCGGGGATCCTTGAAGGTTCCCAGTATTTCCTTCCAGCACATGTACCAGACCTGCCGGCAGAAGATTTCTTTCCATTTTCCCAGGTCCATCATCCCACCTTCTTTCGGGTAATTGAAAAGGCGATGCCTACAAAGCCCAGGGCATACAGACTCAGGAGCGCCCCATTTTCCAAGGTCAGGTTCCAGATATTACCAGCCAGGAACAGGGACTTCAGACAGATCAAATAGTGGCTGAAAGGCAGGATCTGCCCCACCCACTGGACGATCTGGGGGGTGCTCCGCAGGTCGAACACATAGCCGGAGAGCATCAGACAGGGCATCATGGTCACGGTCAGGCCGATTTGGCAGGCCAGGAACTGGCTCTTGGTATAGACGGAAATGATCAGTCCAGCCCCCAGGGCCGCGAACAGGTAGATCACCGACAGGATCACGATCATCCACAGGGACCCGTGGACCGGCACGTGGAACAAATGCCTGGACAGGAAGAAGCAGATAGCTACCCCGATGCAGGCAATGCCGAAATAGGGGATGATCTTAGAGAGGATCAGTTCCATGGGCCGCACGGGCGTGACGAACAGGGATTCAAAAGTCCCTCGTTCATACTCCCGGGCCATGATCACAGCGGTGAGCAGCACGCCGATGATGGTAATGGTCAGCATGATCAGACCGGGCATGAAGTACCAGGTACTGGAGTTGGCATCGTTGTACCAGATCCGGCTTTCCACGGACACCATACCGATGCCCCGGGCGTTCAGCTGCTGGGTCTCCCAGGCCGCCAAGCCGCTTTCCACATAGCCTTGGATGCTCATGGCCGTAGTGGTGTCGATTCCGGACAGCAGCAGCTGGAGCTGAGCATCCCCCTGGTGGAGCCGGGAAGAAAAGTCCGGGGGCACCCGGAGGATGGCCTCGGTTTCCCGCCGGTTCATCCGGTCCACCGCCGCCTTCATGCTGGTTACATACACCGGATCGAAATATTCAGAACCGTCCAGGAAACTGACCACATCGTGGGCCGTAGGGGACATGTCCTCCATGACCACAGTGACCCGGGAATGGTACACATCCAGAGAAACCCCGTATCCATTGATGAACACCAGCATCATGGGCATGAGGATCCCCATGAGCAGGCTGCTCCTGTCCCGGATCAGCTCCAGGAATTCCTTGTGGGTCAGCGCCTTCAGGCGCCGGAAAAAGTCTTTCATTGGGCTGCCCCCTCTCCCCTGGCCCGGGACTGGTTCACGATGTCGATGAACATGGCATCCATGTTGGCCCCCGGTTTATGGAGTTTTTCCCGGATTTCATCGGTGGAACCGATGATCAGCATCTTCCCATGGTCCTGGATCATGATCCGGTCGCAGTACTCGGATTCTTCCATAAAGTGGGTGGTGATGATGATGGTGGTCCCTTTGCAGGACAGATCCGTGATTTCCCGCCAGAACATCCGCCGGGCCAGGGGATCGATGCCGCTGGTGGGTTCGTCCAGGAACAGGATTTCCGGCTCCTGGAGCAGGGCGCAGGCCATGGACAGCCGCTGTTTGTAGCCTCCTGGCAGGTCCCCTGCGTTGTGGGATTCCGTCCCGGTGAGCTGGAATTCCTCCAGCACCGTGCGGATCCGTTCCTGGAGCTTCTTCCGGGGCAGGCCGTACATGCCCCCGTAGAACTGGAGGTTTTCCAGTACGCTGAGCTTGGTGTACAGGGCAAATTTCTGGGACACGTAGCCAATCTTGGCCCGGGCTTCCGTCCGGGCGGTCCGCAGGTTCTCCCCGGCCACGCTGAGCTTGCCGCCGGTGGCGGGGATCAGGCCGCAGAGCATCCGGAAGGTGGTGGTCTTCCCGGCCCCGTTGGGCCCCAGGAGGCCGAACACCTCTCCTTTATGGACCTGGAAGGAGGTATGGGAAACCGCAGTGAAATCCCCGAACTTCTTCACTAGGTCCTTCACTTCGATGCTCACTTCATTCTGGGCAGGCCGGGGCGGGATCTTGTCCAGAGGTGCCAGCGGGATCCGGGTCTTTTCCAGATCCGCCGCCTGGTGGAGCAGGATCATGAACCCATCTTCCAGCCGAGGATCCACCGCCCGGGGTCTCAGGCTCCACCGTTCCAGGGTGGGGATGGGCTCCCCAGGCCGAGCGGCAATGTACCGGACGGTACCGCTTTCCGGCACTGCATCGATGATCTGTTCCGTATCATCCAGCAGGGATCCCTGGAGCACCCGGTAAGGCAGTTCTTCCGGCGGGTCCACTTCGAAGCATTTTCCCGCCGCCACCTGGCTCAGCTCCTGGGGAGTCCCCTCAAACAGCATTTGGCCCAAGTTCAGCACATACACATGGTCGCACATGGCCGCTTCGTTCATGTAGGCGGTGCACACGATGACGCTGAGGTTCTCTTCCCGGACCATCTGCTTGATGATGATCCACAATTCGTCACGGCTGAGAGGGTCCACCCCTACAGTAGGTTCATCCAGGATCAAAAGATCCGGAGAACGGACCAACGTGCAGGCCAGCCCCAATTTCTGCTTCATGCCCCCGGAAAGCTTCCCTGCCAGCCGTCCGGTAAAGGGCGCCAGCCCGGTCATGTCCAGCAATTTGGCGAAACGGCCCTTCCGGGTATCCTGGGGAATCCCATGGAGATCCGCATACAGGTCCAGGTTCTCCTGGATGGTCAAATCTTCATAGAGGCCGAATTTCTGGGGCATGTAGCTGATCCGAGACTGGATTTCCTCCGCCCCGGCTACCGAATCCAGACCCAGTACCTGCAGGCTCCCGCCGGTGGGGTCCATAAGCCCGCAGATCAGCCGCATGGTGGTGGTCTTTCCCGCTCCGTCGGGACCGATGAGGGCGGTCATTTTCCCCTTTTCCGCCCGGAAGTCGATGCCTTTGAGAGCATGGACCTTTCCCTGCTTGTCATCAAAGAGTTTGTCCAGCTTTTCAGCCTGGACCACCCATTCAGTCATGGTTCTGCTCCGTATCGATCTTTACGGTGGCGGGCATCCCCATCCGCAGTACATTGTCGGAATCGGTCACATAGACCCGGACTTCGTACAGCAGGGAAGTACGCAGCTCCGTGGTCTGGACCGTCTTGGGGGTGAATTCTGCCGTAGAGGAGATATAGCCGATCTGTCCTTCGATGGGATCCTTGGGATGGCTGTCCGTATAGATCTTTGCCTTCATCCCTTCGTAGATCCGTCCCAGGTCTTTTTCGCTGACATAGACCCGGACCCATTTCTTTTCATTGAGGGACAGCTTGAACACCGGTTTCTGGGGAGAAGCCATATCCCCCACTTCCAGCAGCCGGGACCGGATGACCCCATCTGCCGGAGCCTTGAGTTCCGCCTGGCTCAGCAGGTAATCCACATGTTTGGCATCTTCCTGGAGAGCTTTCAGCTGGGCTTCCCCGCTGGAAACATCTTCCGCCCGGGGACCGGCCTGGGCTTTTTCATATTCCTGCCGGGCTGCTTCCGCCTGGGCTGCCGTCACATCTACCTTGGTCCGGGCCGCATCCCGGTCCTGTTTGCTGACAGACTTGCCCCCCGAAGAACCAAAGGCATTCTCCACCCGGGCCAGGTCCTGCCTGGCCTGATCCGCCTGGGCCGCTGCCTCATCGGCTTTGGCCCGGGCTGCTTCCAGATCTTCTGCCCGGGTGCCGTTGTGGAGTTTGTCCACCACACTCTGTTGGGCGGCGATCTGGGCCTGGAGTTTGCTCTTCTTGATTTTCAGTTCATCGGTATCCAGCCGGGCCAGTACCTGGCCTTTGTTCACCTTATCTCCTTCTTCCACCAGCTCTTCCGCAATCCGATCGCTTTCCCGGAAAGCAACAGATACTTCCCGGACATCCACGTTCCCGTAAAGAGTCAGTTCCCGGGCCGCCTTCTGCACCTGATACCGATGATATCCATAGGAACCGCCGCCGATGATCAGGGCAGCCGCTGCCACCAAGGCTGCCAATTTCTTTTTGTCCTGTAAAAGGTTTTCCCAAAATGCCATCATTTATCCTTCCCTTCTGCCCTGCTGATTTCCGCTTGTTCCCCATCGGACAGTGGCTGCCAGCCGCCGCCCAGGGCTTTGTACAGATGGATCAGGTCCGCCAGTTCCTGGCCTCGGCTGCGGTTTTCCTGCCGTTTCATAGTAAGCAGGGTCCGTTCGCTGTCCAATACCGGCTGGTAATCACTGAGTCCCGCCTGGAACCGATTTTCCGCCAGGTCGAAAGCTCCCTGGGCATTGTCCACCCCGACAGTGAGCTTCTCTTTCCGTTCCTTTTCCTGGACGATGCCAGTCATGGCGTCCTGGACTTCTCCCGCTGCCTTTAATACCGTATTTTCATACTGCGCTTGATATTCCTTGGCCCGGGCATCCTGCAGCTTCACATTCTGCCGCAGCTGTCCCCCGTGGAACAGGGGGAAGGTAAAGGAGGGAGCAATGGCGAAGGAATGGGCGCCGGAGCCGAACAGGTTCCCACCGCCCAGAGTAATGAGCCCTAAGAACCCGTCCAGGGTGAACCGGGGCTTCAATTCTGCCCGCGCCTCTTTGGTCCGGGCGATCTGGGCTTCCAGCCGCTCTTCTGCTGCCCGGATATCCGGCCGCTGGCGCATCAAGTTGGCGGGAATGGCATGATACAGTTCCGGATCGATTTCCGGCAGATCTTCCGGATCCAGCAAATCATTGAGCTGGCCCGGTTCCGTTCCCGTCAGGATGGACAGCCGGGTGAGAGTTTCCTGGATGGACTGCCGGGTCCGGGGGATTTCCGCCCGGGTATTCTGTTCCTGGGTCCGCATGGCTTCCAAGGGATAGCCGCTGATCAGCCCTGCATTGTAATTGGTCTGGAGCAGATCCGCCTTTTCCCCTTCCAGGGCCGCATGCCGTTCCAAAAGCTCCAGATCCTGCTGGAGGGTCCGGAGGGACACATAGTTGAGGGCCGTCTCCGCGCTGAGGGTGACCCAGGTGCTGTACAGGGCCGCATGCTGGGCCGCCAGGTTATGGGCGGCACTCTGCTTCTTGGCTTTCAGCCGGCCGAAGAAATCCGGTTCCCAAGAAGCATCGATCCCCAGCCCAGCCACGGAAGAATTCCGGTTGGGCGGGTTGATCAACCCCGGGTAGGGACTCATGTCGCTGATTTTGTCGTTGACCCCCTGAGGGGCTTCATACCGTCCATAGGTGCCTCCCAGATTCAGCCAGGGCAGGGCTTCCCCTTTGCTGATGCCCAACTGGGCCCGTGCCTCTTCCACCCGGGCCTGGGCTGCCTGGAGATCCCGGTTGTTCTTCAAGGACAGTTCGATCAGGGCATCCAGTTTGGGATCCTGGAAAGTCTTCCACCAGGCTGCCAGCTGTTCCTCGCTGAGACTCGCTTCCGGTACAGCCCGGTCATAAGCCGCCGGATTTTGCTGAGCCAGTTCCGTCCAGGCAGGCATCTTCACCGCCTTGGGCTGGGGATTCTTCTTCCCAGCCAGTGCCGGCTGCAGCATCCCCGGCGTCAGGCTCAAAGACAGCCCTATCACCACAGGTTTCCACCATTTCATGGTCATCTCTCCTATCCGTACCAGTAAAGTAATTATTCGTTTAATTAATTATAGCTTCATTATAGCACAAAACCCTTCCAGTGGCAAGATAAAAAAATGGTTGCACAAACCGGTGAAATTTGTTATACTGCTTTTAGTTAGTAATTGCTAACCATATTGGCTTGTATTTTTTGTATACAGCCTTTTTTATTTGGTTTTCAATTAGTTTTAGCTAACTTACTTCAAGGAGGCTCCACCATGACCATCACCCTGGAAACAGAACTGGTGCGCCAGTGTGCGCCCACCCTGGCCGGACTCAAAGCAGCCAGCCTGTTCCGCTTTGTTTTCCGCCCCGGAGACAATCCCTTTGCCCAGATCGGAGAAATCCAGCGCAGCCTGGAACCCAAAGAAATCCGCCTGGAAGTGCTCAGTTACGACTGTATCCGGCAGAGTGCCCTCCTGTATGTATACCGCCCCCACCGGCTCAGCATCCTTCTCCAGGATCCGGAAAGCAGTTCCTTCCTAAAACGCCAGGGCTATGAGGGCTCCACCTGTCAGGAGATTTTGGACCAGATGGCCCTGCGCCTGGCACGGAGAGACCCCTTTCCCCACGAAATCGGCATCCTGCTGGACTATCCTCTGGAAGATGTGAAAGCCTATATGGCCTCCCCCCGGGACAAAGGTGTTTGTTCCGGGTGCTGGAAGGCCTATGGGAACCGGGAACGGGCCGCCTGTTATTTTGCCAAATGCCAGAAATGCACCCGGATCTACTGGCGCTGCTACTGCGCCGGAACTCCCCTGAGCAGGCTGGCAGTGGCTTAAATAAAAAGTTTGTCAGCCGGACTGACCGGCGGAAAGGATGGATTACAATGAGCAAAATCGCAGTGGTATTCTGGAGCGGGACCGGCAACACGGAAGCTATGGCCAAAGCCGTGGAAGATGGAGCCAAAGGGAAAGGGGCTGAAGTGGTGGAATATAATGCTTCCGCCTTTTCTGCCGGCGAAGTGGACAATTTCGACGCCATCGCCTTCGGCTGCCCGGCCATGGGAGCGGAAGTCCTGGAAGAAGGAGAATTCCAGCCCATGTGGGATGATGTGAAAGGCAGCCTGAAAGGGAAAAAGATTGCCCTGTTCGGTTCTTACGGCTGGGGCAGCGGAGAATGGATGGACAACTGGAAGGCGGAAGCCGAAGGGGAAGGAGCCGTCCTGGCCGCCGATCCGGTCATGGCCAACAATGCTCCGGATGATGCAGCTCTGGCCCAATGCAAAGCGCTGGGAGAAGCATTGGCGTAAAAGAAAACTGGATCAGGGGCTGCTGCGCGTATGTGATTTCCATACGTGCAGCAGCCCCTTTGATTTGCATGTATATTCTGAATTCCTTAATCCATATTGACAAACTAGGAAATAAAAAGTAGAATTGAACCAATTTCAAATCCAATCTGTGATGAGGGAAGAGAGTAAGGAAAGGAAACTGGAACAGCGAGCCCGGAGAGTGGAAGCGGGTGCAGCGTACTTTCCCCAAGTGCATTCCGGAACAGGCAAGGCTGAATCCAGTAGGCCTTCCGGGTACGCCCGTTACAGCGTTCAGAGTAATTCTTTACTCTCAAAGGCCAAGGCGGTGACGCCTTGGTGAAATTGGGTGGAACACGGTCAAATCGTCCCATGTGCACAACAAGCACAGGGGACGATTTTTTATTTGGCTTACTAGGAGGCTGCCATGATCAAATTCATCGATATCTGCAAAACATATACAAGCAAAGAACAAACTGTCCAGGCCCTGGATCATGTGAGCCTGACTATCCAGGACGGGGACATCTACGGCATCATCGGACTCTCCGGCGCCGGAAAATCCACCCTGCTCAGCATGATCAACGGGCTGGAGATCCCCACTTCCGGGTCCGTGCTGGTGGACGGGGTGAACATCCCCAGCCTCTCCTTTTCGGAGATGCTCCAGAAACGCCGGAAGATCGGTATGATCTTCCAGCAGTTCGAGCTACTGAATTCCAAGACGGTCCGCCACAACATCTCCCTGCCCCTGATTATCGCCGGGGAAGACAGGAAGACCATCGATGCCAAAGTGGACAAGGTGCTCCAGTTCGTCCAGCTGGAAGACAAAGCGGATGTCTATCCGGACCAGCTCTCCGGGGGACAGAAACAGCGGGTAGGGATTGCCCGGGCCCTGATCACCGAGCCCTCCATCCTGCTCTGTGATGAAGCCACCAGTGCCCTGGATCCAGATACCATGGAATCCATCCTGGATTTGTTGAAGGAAATCAACCGGAAGCTCCACATCACCATCGTAATGGTGACCCACCAGATTTACGCCATCCAGAAAATCTGCCACCATGTAGCCGTCATGGAAAACGGCCGGGTCATCGAAGAAGGCAATGTATTCGACATCTTCAGCAACCCCCGGCAGCGGATCACCCAGAACTTCGTCCGCAGCGTCATCCCTGATCAGATCACCCCTGCGGTCTGCAGCCGGGTCCGCACGGAAGAAACCAGCAATTATGAGATCCTGCGGCTGAAATTCACCGGGGACAGTGCCTTGGGGGATTTAGTCTACCAGATCAACCGAAAGTTCCTCCAGGTCCGGACTCGGATCATCCATGCCACGGTCACCGAACTGGATGAACAGACCCTGGGGATCCTGATCCTCCAGGTCATCGGCCCGGAAGAAGAGATCCAGGCTGTGGAAGCTTTCTGCAAAGAAAACCAGGTCCATTGTGAAGAGGTGAAATGTGAATATGGATTATGAACCGATCATCACACTGGCCAAAGAGCAATTTTACCAGTTCCACCGCCGGCCGGAACTGTCCGGTGAAGAATTCGAGACCACCCGGCATATCAAAGATTTCCTGCCCCGTCAAGGGATCCCTTTTTATGATCTGCCTTTGGAAACCGGGGTGGTGGCTCACTTAGGGAACGTCAATGGCCCTGTGGCAGCCCTGCGCTGCGACATCGACGCCCTGCCCCTCCAGGAAGAGACCGGTCTCCCCTACCAGTCAGAAATCCCTGGACGGATGCACGCCTGCGGCCATGACTTCCATACGGCCAATCTCCTGGGGACGGCCCTGGCCCTAAAAGCCGGCGGTCCCATCCCCGGCACACTGAAACTGATCTTCCAGCCGGCGGAAGAGAAACTGAACGGAGCCTTGAAGATCCTGGATACCGGGATCCTGGACGATGTGCAGGTAATCTTCGGGCTCCACTGCTGTGCTGCATATGAGCAGGGCACCGTCATCTCCCGGCCCGGATTCATGAACGGAGCCGTGGATGAATTCCAGGTTTCTTTCCAGGGCAAAGGGAGCCATGCCTGCCGGCCCCAGCTCAGCGCGGACCCTGTGGTCATGCTGGGCCAATTCATTGCAGCAGCCCAGACCATCGTCAGCCGCAACCGTCCTCCCTTCCATCCCCTGATCGTAGGGATCGGCCATGTGGAAAGCGGCACGGCTGCCAACATCATCCCTGACACCGCCTTTGCAGAAGGAACCATCCGATCCCTGTACCCGGAAGACAGAGAACTGGCCAAGAGCCGGCTCCAGACCTTGGCAAAAGGGATCGGCCGGGATTTCGGCGGTTCCGCCAGCATCCAGTTCCTGGAGGGACCTCCTGCCACCAACAATACGGCGGAATGGGTGGATTTCGTCCGGAATACCGCCCAGCAGTGCGGCCTCCCCTTTGCGGAAGCTCCCGACTCCCTTTCCGGAGAAGATTTCGCTTTCTACCAGCAGAAGATTCCCGGTGCCTTCATCCAGATGGGGACGGGGATCGGCCCCATGATGCACAATTCCCATTTTGCCATCGACCCGGAAACCTTCCGGCTTTCCATTCCCTTCAGTGCAGAACTCCTCCGCCAGGCACTTTCCAGACTGCCGGCAGGAAACCGGCACTGAGAGCTTTTTCGAAAGAGGTGATTCGTTATGTTTGCCAATTTACCCTGGGGCGACCTTGCCCAAGCCCTTGAAAGCACATTGTTCATGGTGGGCTTTTCGCTGGTGGTAGGCACCATCCTGGCCACCATCCTGGCCCTCATCCTAGTCTTGACCAACGAAGGAGGCCTTTTGGAAAATAAAGTGGTATATACCCTGCTCAATTCCGTGGTCAGTTTCTTCCGCAGCCTTCCCTTCATCATCCTGATGACCTTCATCTTCCCCTTCACCAAATTCATCGTGGGGACGAGAATCGGGGTGAAAGCGGCTTTGGTTCCTCTGGTGGTATTCATCGTCCCCAGCCTGGCCCGTCTCTATGAAAATTCTCTTCTGGGTGTGGACAAAGGGATCATCCGGGCTGCCAAGGCCATGGGTGCCAATTATTTCCAGATTGTCCGCTACTTCATCCTGCCGGAAGCCAAAAGTTCCATGATCCTTTCCACCACCATCGGTACCATCGGCCTGATTTCCGCTTCTGCCCAGGCCGGTGTCATCGGTGCCGGCGGGATTGGGGATATGGCCCTGACCTACGGCTATGAACGGATGGATGTGCCAGTGATGCTGGCAACGGTGTTCATCCTGGTGGTGTTTGTCCAAATCGTACAGTTCCTGGGCAATTATTTCTCCAAACGGGCCCGGAACCATTAAAAAAGGAGTTGTTGATGATGGATTTATCTGTTTTTCGAAAAAAAAGCCTGCTGAAATTGGCCGGTGTCCTGGCTCTCAGCACCCTACTCCTGGCTGCAGCCGGCTGTGGCAGTTCCAGCAAAGAAGCCTCTTCCGGCAAGGCCGGAGAGACCAAAGAGCTGAAGTATCGGGTGATGCCCACTGCCACTTCTGATCTATTCGATGGGGGCATCAAGCCCATCCTGGAAAAGAAGGGCTACAAACTGACTCCGGTGAAGATCACCGATTCCATCCAGCGGGAAATGGCCCTGGATGAAGGCAAGATCGATTTCCACGTGGATGCCCACAAAGCCTGGATCGACCAGGTGAACAAGAGCAAAGGTACCCACCTGACCGCCATCCTGCCCCTGCCCACTGTTCCCACCGCCATCTATGGAGGCAGCAAAAAGACCCTGGAAGAAGTGGCCCCGGGAGACGTGATTGCCATCCCCAATGATGCTTCCAACCTGGCCCGGGCCTACCAGCTGCTGGAACAGCTGGGCTGGATCAAACTGGATCCCAGCAAAGACAAAGACCATGTAACCGGGAAAGACATCGTGGAAAATCCCAAGAACCTCCAGTTCAAGGAAATGAAAGGGCCGTCCATCAACACCATCCGGTCCGATGTGGCGTACATCATCCTGAGAGGCTCTGACGCCTACAATGCCAAGATCGATTTCAACAGTGCCCTGTTCGCAGAAAACCCGGATTCCATCAAGGATTCCATGCGGATCGCCCTCTGCATTGCAGATAAGAACAAGGATACCCAATGGGTGAAAGACATCATCGAAGCGTACAAATCTCCGGAATTCAAGGAATATGTGAAGAAAACCGGCAGTTTCTGGATCCTTCCAGACTACATGAAATAATGGGAAATGACGTTTCAGCGTAAAAAAAGGAGGAAATGAAAATGGCAATGAATTTAACAGGTTCCTGGGTGGCTATGCCCATCCCTTTCAAAAAGAACGGTGACATCGATTTCGACGGATTCAAGGTCCTGATCGACCGGCAGATCCAATACGGGACCAATCAGCTTTTCGTCCTGGGCTCCGCAGCAGAAGTCACCCTGCTGACGCCGGATGAAAAAAAGGAAATCATCAAACAGACGGTGAAGATCGTGGATCACCGAATCCCTGTCTTCTTCAGCGCCGCTTCCAATGACACCCAGGGTGAGATCGAAATGGCCAAATTCGAAGAAGAACAGGGTGCGGACGGGGTCATCTTCACGGTTCCCCCCTATGTGTTGATTCCCCAGGAAGATGCCTTCAAGCATCTGGATACGGTGATGAGTGCCACCAGCCTGCCGGTGGGGATCTACAACAACCCCTCCCGTTTGGGCGTCCAGGTGGAACCGGAAACCATCGCCCGTCTGGCGGAACGCCATCCCAATTTCGTAGTGGACAAAGAAGCCACCGGCAGCAACTACCAGCTGGTCCAAGTCCAGCGGCTGACCAAGGGGAAAGTGAAGATCATGTGCTGTGATTCCCCCTATTACTCCATCGTCCTGCCCACCCTGGCAGTAGGCGGCACCGGCCTGGCCAATATCGGTGGGAACATCATCCCGGAAGAAGCAGCCAAGTATGCCCGTCCCTGGACCAGCATCGATATCGTCAATGAAGGCCGGGAAGAATACTTCAAATACTTCCCCCTGCTCTGCGAACTGTATGAAGTCTCCAATCCAGTGGTGATCAAGGCTGCCCTGAATCTCCTGGGCCTTCCCGGAGGCTATGTCCGCCGTCCTTATCAGGATTATGACGGGGAAGGTCTGAAACGGCTGGAAAAAATCATGACGGAACTGGGCGTCATGGAAAAATACAGCGTGAAATAAATGACGGACTTTGCAGAAGTCTTCATCGACCAGGGCCAGGACATCCGGAAGACCATCGAAGCCTTCGTCATCGAAAAAGGCTGGAAAGAAGTGATCGTGGTCAATGCCATCGGGTCCGTGAAGGATTTGATCCTGGCTGCCCCCATCAGCAACGAGCTGCCTCTGAAAGTGGGCCGCACTCCCTGCTATGGGGCCGCTGAGATCCTTTCCTTCACAGGAGAAGTCATGGTCAAGGAAAAGATGGATCCCCAGCTCCGTCAGGTGTATCCGGATACGGACAGTCCCCTTTTCATCCACATCCATGCCAGTTGTGCCCGTGCCGGCGGGTTGGTCATGGGAGGCGGACTGTGGGGCGGTACGGCTTTCCGGAGCCTGCGGGTGTTCCTCCGGCCGGTGGAATGAAGGGAATGGTCTATTTTCCACACTGTCACGGACACCAGTCTTGGAAAACTGGAATTGAATAAAAAACGGGGCTGTGGAAACTGCCGGCCGTTGCTTATCGGCAGTTTCCCACAGCTCTTTTTTTACCCTCCTAGGCCTTTTGGGGACATCCCCAGATTGTGAGATAGAGAAATGTACAACAACGTAAAAGAAGTATTCGACCGGGCACTGGCTCCTTTCCCAGGGGTGAAATGGGCCTGCTGTCCTTTGGATTTCTCCCAATGGAAAGAATCTGGAAAATACAATTACGCCCTGCTGGTCTATGCCCCCTACGACGAAATCATGACCATCTGGAAATACAAGGAGCCCCGGCAGGCGGCCCAGAAGAGGCGCCGTTCCGCAGCTATGAAAGAAGTTGCCGCCGCTTTGGAAAAAGCTGCCAAGGCAGCAGGGATCCCCTTCCTGATTCCGCCGGTGACCCGGGACAATATGTCCCCGCCTTACAAGATGAGCCTCTCCAGCAAGGAAGTAGGAGTCCGTTCCGGGGTGGGCTGGATTGGCCGCAGCGACCTCTTGATCACCTATGATTACGGTCCCCGGATCGAGACAGTCAGTGCCGTATTCTATGCGGGCCATATGGAAACCCGGCCCCCTGTCACAAAGAACCAATGCGGGGACTGCAGCCTCTGCGTCAAAGCCTGTCCCTTCCATCTGATCACCGGCAAGACTTGGAAGGAAGGTACGCCTCGGGAAGAGCTCCTGGATTACCATAACTGCAGCGTCCAGCGGGATCTCCTGGGCCGGAAGATGGGCTTGGGCCGGAAATTCATGTGCGCCCGATGCCTGCTGGCCTGTCCCGTTGGGGTAGAAAATATCCAGAAACTGAATGCATCCTTGGAAAGAAAGGAGGAAAATGGATGTACTGCCTGTTCTGCCGATTCGTGAAACGGGAACTGCCCTGCACCATCGTCTATGAAACGGACCAGGTGCTGGCTTACCAAGACTGGAACCAGTGGGCCGAGCTCCACATCATCGTATTCCCCAAGGCCCATATCGGGCTGAAGGACAAGGGAACGGCCGCCTACCAACAGGCAGTGGCCGCCGTGGAGGCTGCTGTGCCGGAGATTGAAAAAATCTGCGGCATGGCAAAGGTCTTCCAGGTCATCCGCTGTGAACGAGAGCCCCATATCACCCAGAATCTGGACCATTTCCACTACCATATCCTGGGCAGTTCCGACCCGGAGGCCCAGCCTCCAACAGATTTGTAAACCTTTTCTCTTGACAGAAAGAAAAAGTAACAAGAGGTGAATCTTCATGAAATGGAAAAAATTACTGGCGTTCCTGGCCCTGTCCGCCATCACCGCTGGTCTCCTGGCCGGCTGCGGCAGTGACTCCAAGAAAACGGCGGAATTTCCTGCCGGCTCGGCCAAAGTCCTGAAATACCGCAGGATGCCCACAGCTACGTCCGATCTTTTTGAAGCCGGCATCAAACCCCTCCTGGAGAAAAAAGGCTACAAGCTGGAAGCCGTGGGCATCAAAGATTCGGTGCAGCGGGAAATGGCCCTGGAAGAAGGTCAGATCGATTTCCATATGGATGCCAATCCCAACTGGCTGGATGCCATCAATGCCAGCAAAGGCACCCATCTGATCGGAGTGCTTGAGATCCCCACCGTCCCCACTGGTCTTTATGCCGGCAGCAAGACTTCCCTGGATGCTGTTGCCGATGGAGACACGGTGATCATCCCCAATGACGCCTCCAACCTGGCCCGTTCCTACCAGCTGCTGGAACGGCTGGGCTGGATCAAATTGAATCCTTCCATCAACAAGAACCAGGCCACCAAAGCCGATATCGTAGAAAATCCCAAACATCTCCAGTTCCGGGAGATGAAGGGCCCTACCATCGCCAATATCCGTTCTGATGCCGCTTACATCGTCCTCAGAGGCTCCGATGCCTACAATGCCAAGATCGATTTCAGTTCCGCCTTGTTCCCGGAATCCGCGGACACCATGAACCCCCGGATGCGGATGTGCCTCAGCATCCAGGAAAAGAACAAGGAACAGCCGTGGGTCAAGGACCTGATCGAGGCCTACAAATCCCCGGAATTCAAGAAATTCATGGAAACCCAGAGCAAGATCTGGATCCTGCCGGATTATTTGAAATAAAGGAAACAGGGGTTGTTGCACGTTCTGTGCAACAACCCCCATTTTTTAAAAGAAAAAATGGAACACCTTCATGAAACAGTAAAGGATCCCGCTGGCAATCAAGGGACCTACCGGCACTCCCTTGAAGAACACCACCCCGATGATGGTCCCTACCATCAGGGACGCCACCACTTCCGGATCGGCGGTCATCAGTTCAGCCCCCCACCGGCCGAAAAGAGCCACGATACACCCCATCAGCAGGGAAGCAATCCCCATAGGGGTCTTGAACACGTTGAGGATATCGGCTATGCCCAATTTCCCCGTAGCGATGGGCGTCAGCATCGCGGCTGTCAGTACGATGACTCCCCAGTTCAGCCCGTGGCCGCCGAAAAACAGCAGTTTGTCCTGGGGCAGCACCACTTTCAGGAGCATCAGGAGGACTGCGGACCAGGCGACCGTATTGTTGTGGGATACGAATCCGATCAGGGCCATGGCGCCAAGGATCAGGTAAGGTTGTAGATTCTGCATAGAAAATTCCTTTCCAGATAGAATAAAGGGCTGCTGCCTATGTGAATACCACACTCATGCAGCAACCTTAATTCTATCCTTTTTTTATTTTCTTGACAATCCCGTCCCGGCAGATCCCCAGGTCCGATAGATTTCCTCCATGGCCAGTTCTTTGGCGATGATGCCATGGGCATTCCACACAGCGGTATCTACCACATGGACATGGCCCTGACGGACGGCGGGGATGCTCTTCCACAGGGCATCCTGCTGGAGTTTTTTATATCTTTCTTCTGCGATTTTCCCGTTTTCCCCGCTGCTGGCCCCGTAGCCAGTACTGACCAGCAGGTAGTCTGCTTCCAGATCCGGAAGCCATTCCAGAGAAATGGCGTTGTTGGTCCGGCTCTGGTCCGCCGCCAGCACCATAGGCGAAGGCTTGAGATCCAGCAGATCGTACATGAACCGATTGATGTCATTCCGGGAATAAGGATACAGCCGTACTTCCCGGTTCATCACCCGGAGAAAAGCAGTGGTGCCATTTCCCATAGCGGCATGGAGTCCCAGCCGATACACTTTGGCCTTCCCGTAGAATTCCTCCAGCCGAGCGATTCCCCGTTCTTCCTGTCCCAGAGCCATGGCAAGGGCCAAAAGAGCCGTCTCTTCCTTCCGGATGTTGAAGGCCGCCACCGGTGCGATCCGGCTCAATTTCTCGTAGACCCCCTGGTCAAAGGAATCCCGGAGAAGGATCAAATCCGGCTTTGCCTCCTGGACTTCTTCATAGTTGACGGTCTTGGTTTCGTCATTCACGTGGAGCAGGGGCACTCCCCGTTGTTCCAGCCGGTCGTAGAGATAGGTCCGGGGTGTGTAATTGGCTCCCACCACCGGAACCCCCAGAGCTTCCGTCAGATCTTCCAGCCGGAGGACCACGATCCGCTGGGGATTTTTCGGCATGACTGTGGTGCCGTATTTGTGTTTCACCAGGATCCGGTCCCCGTCCTTCTGGACCAGTTTCCTGGCCCCCTGGAGCTGGCTTTCCATCCGTTTGGCAAATTCTCGGTCAATGGCTTCTGGGGTGTCTTCCCGGGCCAGTGCTTTCTGCACCGCCGGAGACAGATTCCCGATTTCCGCAGGCTGCCGGGTCTGTCCGCAGCCAGCAGACAGGCCGATAAGGAGCAGGAGGCAGCAGCATGCTGCCAGTTTTTTGTGCAATCCGATTTCCATAGGGCCCCCTTATCTCTTCCGATACCGGGAATAAGGAATGCACAGAGGCCGTCCCGTCCGGGGGTCCTGGATCAGTTCTGCATCGATGCCAAAGATGTCCCGGAGCATCTGCTGGTGGAACACTTCTTCCGGGCTTCCCTGATAAAGGATCTTGCCCTGCTTCATGGCAATAAGATGATGGGCGAACCGGGCAGCTTCATTCAATTCATGGATCACCATGATGATGGTCTTGCCGTAGGCTTCATTGAGATGGCGGACCAGTTCCAGCACCTCCATCTGGTGGGCCACATCCAAGAAACTGGTGGGTTCGTCCAAGAACAGGATGTCTGTGGTCTGGGCAATGGCCATGGCGATCCAAGCCCGCTGCCGCTGGCCCCCGGAAAGAGCCATTACGTTCCGGTCGGCAAATTCCATCATGTCCGTTTCTTCCAAGGCCCACTGGACAATGTCCCGGTCCTCCTGGCTGCCCCGGGAAAAAAAGGGCCCATGGTAAGGTGCCCGTCCGTACATCACCAGTTCCCGGACGGACAATTCTCCGGGAGCAGAGGGATTCTGAGGCAGGATTCCCACCTTCCGGGCCAGGACCCGGCTGTCATAGTCCCACAGGGATTTCCCGTCCAGGGTCACCGTTCCTCCTAAAGGGGGGATGATCCGGCAGATGGTCTTCAAAAGAGTGGATTTGCCGCAGCCATTGGCCCCGATGAGGGCCGTGATCTGACCGGAAGGGATAGGAAACGTCAAATGTTGGCTGATGGCCTTCTCCCCATAACCGGTGGAAAGATCTTCGATATGCAATTCCATGGATAACTCCTTTCCAAGGTTCATTTTCGGGTCCGTACCAGGATGTACAGGAAATAGGGAGCCCCCAGGATGGAAATCACGATCCCCAGGAGCATTTCATCTGGGGCGATGATCACCCTTCCCACCCAATCCGCAGCCAGGACCAAAAGAGATCCCAGCACCGCCGTAAAGGGCAGCAGCCGAAAGAAATCCGCTCCCGCCAGCCGCCGGGCGATATGGGGACAGATGAGGCCCACAAAGCCGATATTTCCTCCGATGGCCACACAGGAAGCCGCCAGGACCACCCCGGCCATGAGATAGAGGAACCGGGCCCGGTTGATGGGGAGTCCCAGACCAATGGCCGTTTCGTCCGCCAGGCTCAGCAAGTTCAGGTCCATGGAACGGCTCCAGAGGAGCAGTCCCAAGAGCAGTACCACAGGGGCCAGGGCAGCTGCATGGATCCAGGTATTCCCGGACAGGCTGCCGATGATCCAGGTATTGACGATGTGGAATTTCTGAGGATCCAGCCGGACCACCAGCAGCAGCTGGAGGGCATGGATGCCGGCCGTCAGGGCGATTCCCGTAAGCACCAGCCGGTAGGGGGACAGGGTCCGCCCCTTCCGGTAGGCCAGCCGATAAATCAGGAGAGCCGCCAGGGCCGCTCCCGCCACCGCCGCCAGGGGCAGCTGCCAGAAGGGGCTGGGGGCGCTGGTATCCCGGGCATAGATCAGAAGCATCACAAAAAGACCTGCACCGGCATTGACTCCCAGGAGACTGGGGCTGGCCAGTTCGTTCCGGGAAATGGTCTGGAACAGTGCCCCGGACATAGCCAAACCGCCGCCCACCAGGACAGCCAAGAGGGACCGCACCATCCGGAAATCGAATACAGTCAGCCGCTGAGCCTCCGTACCTCCTCCCAGGAGGACCTGCCACAGCTCCCGGTCCGAAAGATGGGCGAACCCGGTGCGGAGATGGACATAGAACATCAGGACAGTGGCCAGGATCAGGAAAGCAAAGGACAGGAGGAACCGTCCCTTCCCCTTGTGCCGGCCAGTCGTTTTCTGCAAAGGATTTGCCATCAGACACCCTTCCTTTCCCGATTGGCCAGGACCATGAAAAAGGGTACTCCGATCAAGGCGGTAATGGCTCCCAGCGGCGTCTCATAGGGAGGATTCACCAGCCTGGCGCCAATGTCTGCCAGCAGCACCAACAAGGTGCCAGCCAGGGCAGAAGCCGGGAGTACCACCCGGTAGTCGATGCCCACCAGTTTCCGGACGATATGGGGCGTCACCAGGCCCACAAAGCCAATGGGGCCAGCCAAAGCCACCGCGGAACCGCTCAAAAGCAGCACCACGGCCCCCGCCAGGAACCGGATTTTCCCCAACTGGGCACCCAGGCCCACAGCCACTTCGTCCCCGAAACTGAGGAGGGTCACCTGCCGAGAAATGGCCAATGCGATTCCCAGTCCCAGCAGGGTCCAGGGCCCCACCCGGAAGATCTGTTCCAGACGGATGCCGCTGAGACCGCCAGCAGTCCAGTAGCTCAAGTCCTGGGCCACATCAAAGAACACCACCAGCATCCGGGTGGCTGCGGTAAAAATGGCACTGATAGCGGTGCCGGCTAGGGCCAGGTACACCGGAGTGGCTTTGCCTCCCAGCCGGCTGGCCACCAGCAGGATGATCCCAGTGGCGAAGGCAGCCCCCAGGAAGGAAAAGCCCACCGTCTGGTTCAGGGTGGCTTCCGGCAGCAGGATCATGGCCAGAGCCATGCCAAAGCTGGCTCCAGAATTGATGCCCAGGATGGAAGGACTGGCCATGGGATTGTTGGTGATGCCCTGCATCAGGGCTCCAGACACGGCAAAGCTGCTGCCGCAGAGGAGTACCGCCAGAAGGCGGGGCCAGCGCAGGGTACGGATGATCAACTCCTGGAAATTTTCCCCGTCATAAGCGGAAAATGAGGCCAGGATGGTGGATAAAGGGATATCCCGAGCCCCCACGGTCAGGGAAAACAGGCCCAGTCCCAGGACCAGCCCCGCCAACAGGATCCCCCAAAAGAGTTGTTTCAAAGGCAAAAGATTCACCTCCTAAAAGAAAAAGGGGCTGTTGCATGGGCAACAGCCCCTTAAGGTCGCGGGCCACTGGATAGAACCTGCCCTTCAGCCAGGTTCTTTTGAAAGTACAGAACCAGAGCCGTGCTTGATATAGAAACGGATATCTTATCGAGAGCGGATCAGGTTCTACACGTTCAAAAATTTACCTGCAAATTTCTCATTCGGCTCGAGACCGATCCGCTATGCGGCTCATGAGACCGGGCTGTTCAGCTGCCCCTTAGAACTTCATCTCCAGCGACACCAGGGCGGTGCGGCCGGTCCCCAGGTACAGAGCCGGGGTAGAACCGTTCAGGGCGTTCCAGTAGGATTTGTTCAGCAAGTTGTACACATCCGCCCGGAGCGTCATGGGATGATGGCCAAAGCCGGTGAATTCATACTTCACTCCCGCATCCCACCGGTACCACTGGGGCACCTTGGTAGTATTGGCCTGGTCCACATAGGCGGATCCGTTATAGGTGACCCGGGTATTCACGGACAGGCCCTTCACTCCGTGGATGTCCTGTTCCGCTCCTACCACAGCGGTCCATTTGGGGATACCCATTTCATACTTGCCCTGGTAGTCTGCATCTTCCGTATATTTTGCGTTCATGTACATCAGACTGCCCCACAGACGGGTCCCCTTTACCGGTTCCCCGGAAAGGGAGGCTTCCACACCCCGGTGCCGGACTTCTCCGCTGGAAGTGAGTACATTGTCCTTTTCCATGGATCCGTTCTGTTTGATCTGGAAGGCGCTGAGGGTGGCCAGAGCTTTGCCCATATCGTACTTCACCCCGGCTTCCACCTGTTTGGCCTTATAGGGGGAAAGCACGGCTCCGTCGTTCTTGTAGCCGCCGCTGACTACATCCCCGGCAGTGAGCCCTTCGATGTAGTTGGCATACAGAGAAACCCGTTTGCCCAGTTTCTTTACCACCCCGAAAGCAGGGGTCCAGGCGTCAGAATCATAGCTGGCACTGCCGGTGTACACATCCTGCTTCACCTTCTGGTACCGGCCCCCCAAGATGAAGGTCCAATCCTCTCCCGGATTGGAGATCACATCCGTCAGGGCAATCCCGCTGAGGGTGGTCTCATCGTTGAGCGGTTCCTGCCAGGACCGGTCCAGAGGATTGGTTCCCCAGGCCGGATGGTCGTAGCTGGTGGAGAAATAGGCGCCGGTCCGGTTGGACATGTACCGTTTCATGTTGTACCGGTTGGCGGACAATGTCACTTCATGCTTCCATTCCCCGGTATGGAACTTGTCCTTGACCCCCACTTCCATGGAGTTGGCCTTGTTGATCTGGTTGTTCACATGGTACCGGAGGCTGGCGGTTCCCTTGGCGTTGAGCCGGAAATCGTTGTACAGGTATTCCATCTTGGTTTCCCGGGCCCCGACGGCAAAGTAAGCGTTTACATTGTCATCGAATTTGTAGTCATACCGGTACATGCCGTATTTTTCCGTTACGTGTCGGAAGGTGTCCGGAGCGCCGTACTTTTTGTTGTGGTCTGCAGAAGGCAGATCTTTGACACCCAGATAACCGGATCCGAAAGTAAGCCGGTACTGCATGTTGTCGATTTTGTTGTAGGCATAGCCCAGGTCCAGGGACATTTTGGATTTCCCCACCTGGTGATCGATACCCAGGGTCATGGCATTGGTATTGATGCTTTCATCGCTGTTGGAAGTGCTGCCGTTGGTGTGGAACACATTCAGCCGCACCCCTGTTTTCCCGTCTTCCGTCCGATGGCTCAGATCCAGATCCTGGCCGAACTGCCGGCCATTCCCGAAGGAAAGGGTCAGGCTGTTCTGGTTTTCCCCGGCTTTGGCCCGTTTGGGCACAAAGTTGATGTTGCCCCCTACGGAGCCGTTGGGCGCCATGCCGTACAAGAGTGCCCCGGGCCCTTTCAGTACTTCCACCCGGTCCAGGCCTTCCACCCCGGAATAGAACCGGGGTGCCACCCCGTAAAGACCATTGAAGGAAACATCCTGCTGGGTGGATTTGAAGCCCCGGATGTTCCAGGCCTGGGAAGCTCCGGACAGGGTCTGGTCCGTGGTGGAGGCATCGTTGGCGATCACGTCATTGACGCTGGATGCCTGCCGGTCCTGGATCATTTTTTCCGTAAAGGTGGTCATGTTGAAGGGAGTGGTCATCACATCCCGTTTGCCCAGAGTACCGTAGTCCGCCGTCCGGGCCGTATTGCCCCCGGCGATTTCATCCGGTGCCTCTGGTTCTGCCGGAATTTCCACCGGTTCTGCCTTAGGTTCTTCATACCGGTCCACCGTCACCGTGCTGTCATCGAGCTGGTAGGTGGGCATGGCCCCTGCCACTCCGGTCAGTGCCTGGAAACACAGGGTCCAGAGGATGGCCCCGGTCAGTTTTTTCGATACGCTTTTTCTCATCACAAAAACTCCTATCTGTTCATTCTCCTTACCGGACGGCAAAATGGATGTTGGTATGGCTGCCGCAGGCTACCGGCCGGCCGCTGCTGTTGAGAGCCGGAGAGAAAGTATATTCATAAACCGCCGCCAGGGCGGCTGCATCCATCTCCGGATACCCGGAGGAACTGTCCACGGAAGCGCTGGTCACACTGCCGTCAGCTCCCACCACGAAGGAAACCCCCACGGTACCCGTGGCATTCTTTTTCCGCAGGCTGACCGGATATTCCGGCTGGGCCCGATAGGTGATCTTGGGAGGTACTTCCGGGGTCAAAGCATCCGGATTGGCTGTACCGCCGCCACCGCCTCCATGGCCGGAGCCGGACCCGCTGCCGGATCCATCTCCCGTTCCGCTGCCATTTCCATTGCCGGAACCACTGCCGGACCCGCTGCCAGTCCCATTACTTTTTTCTCCGACCGTCCCAGATGCTGTCTGGGGAACAGTGCCTTGCTGTTCTTTCTTTTTTTCCACTGCCGGGACGTTTTCCTCTGGAATGGCCACTTCATCCACCGAAGTTTCCACTTCCGGAGCCGCCGGTTCCGGGCTGGCTTCTCCCTGGGAACCGCCGCCTCCTCCTTCGTCTCCACCGGACACGTCATAGAGAGCCACTTCCGTCAGATCTTTGGGTTCATAGGCAGCCATGCTGAAAATCCCGGTAAGGGAAAGCAGCAAAAGCAGCACTGCATGGATTCCCAGGGAAGCCCCCCAGACCATGAAATCTTCTCGTCTGTTCCTCATTCCCTGCGCTCCTATTTCTTGTCCGCCGCCAAGGCGAACCGGCTGATCCCAGCCCCCTTCAGGGCATCCATCAGCTGCATCAGGGTCCCGTAATCCACCGTTTCATCGGCCCGGATAGCCACTGCAAACCGGCTGTTTTTGCTCTGTTCCACCTGAGCCCGGCGGAGCAGATCATCCTGGGTGATGGGCTTGTCTTCCAGCCACAGGCTTCCGTCTTTTTTCAAAGTCACCAGATAGGTGACGGAGAGATTGGTCTCCACGTTCTTGGCCTTGGGCATATTCACATCCACGGTCTTCAAGTCCACCATGGACATGGTGCTGATCATGAAGAACACCAACAGGAAGAACATGATGTCGATCATGGGGATGATGATGATCTCTGGTTTCTCGAACTGTCTCGGATCACGCAGCTTCATGAGTCGCCACACCTGCCTTCAGGACACTGGACCGCTTGGCTTCCAGTTCAGAGAAAACCTGTTCCATGTCGGTGATGATTCCTTCGATCCGCTGTTTGAAGTAGGAGTGGACCACCAGAGCTGCCAGCGCCACAAAGATCCCGCTGGCGATGGCAATCAGGGCTTCCCCCACACCCCCGGTGATGGCCATGGCCCCGGAAGAGGTGTTCAGCACGCTGAAAGCGCCGATCATCCCGGTAATGGTCCCCAGGAGCCCCAGGAGAGGCGCCATGGTGACCACCACACTGAGGAAGTATAGTTTGGCGTTGAACTGGCTCAGCATGATCCCCGACTGGATTTCCAGATAGGAAGCCAAGCCCTGGCTGTCTTCCAGATAGCCGTCAGCTGCTTCACAGATCACTCCCGCCATGGTTCCATGGGATTCCCGGGCCAGGGCAAAAGCTTGGGCGTATTCTTTCTGATGGAGCAGTCCATAGAATTCCCGGGCAAACTGCCGGCCGGAATCACTGCGCTTGAAGAACAGATACCGGTCGATGGCGATGGCCACCACTGCTAGAGAAAGCAGCAGCAGGATATACATCACATACCCACCCTTATGAAAGATCTCCACCATTGCACTTACGTTGTTCATGGTTCCTCCTTTTACACTAACCAAATTAAATATATATTAGATATTACTAACCAATATTCATGGGATACTTCTCCATTTTATCCCAGTGTATTCACGAAAAGTCAGTGATTTTCTTCATTTATAAGAAAATATGAATGTTGCAAATAAGTTTGTATTCTTATTTTCGTTTCATTTTGAACATTTTTAAGTTGAATCGCTCTATTATTATAGTTAGTAATTATTTTATTTTCAATATTAAAGTTAGTTGTTCATATTATCTTACTGTACGTCACAGTTTTGACAAATAGCTCAAGTTCAAAAAAAAGAGAGGCGTTGCACGGAATCGTGCAACGCCTCTCCCTGGGATACAGCAGAAATTATTTCAGTTCTACGGTAGCGCCAGCTTCTTCCAGTTTGGCTTTCATAGCTTCAGCATCGGCTTTGGCAACATGTTCTTTGATGGCGTTAGGAGCAGCATCAACAGCAGCCTTAGCTTCTTTCAGGCCCAGACCGGTCAGTTCCCGGACAACTTTGATCACGTTGATCTTGCTGGCACCAGCTTCTTTCAGGATAACGTCGAAGTCGGTCTTTTCAGCAGCAGCAGCGCCGGCAGCAGGAGCAGCAGCTACAGCAACAGGAGCAGCAGCGCTGACACCGAACTTGTCTTCCATGGCTTTAACCAGGTCGGCCAGTTCCAGAACAGTCATATTTTCAATGGCTTCCATAATTTGATCTTTATCCATTTTTCATACCTCCAAAATTTTAAATGAAATGGGTTTTCATCAGGCGATAAGATCAGCCTGTTTTCCGATTAAGCAGATTCCTGCTCTTTCTTTTGCCGTACGGCTTCCAGGGTATACACAAAGTTGCGGATGGTCCCCTGCAGTACGTTGACAAGCCCAGAGATGGGGGCCTGCATGCTGCCAACCAGTTTGGCCAGCAGTTCTTCTCTGGAAGGCAGTTCTGCCACAGCCTTGACTTCGTCCAGGCCGATGACTTTACCATCCAGGACACCGGCTTTGATTTCCAGAGCCTTGTGGTCCTTGCTGAAATCGTTCAGGATCTTGGCAGGAGCCACAGGATCCTCAGCGGAGAAGGCCACAGCGGTGTTGTGTTCCAGGTAGGCATCCAGCCCTTCGATACCGGCTTCCTGGGCAGCGATACGGATAAAGGTGTTTTTCGCAACCATGTACTTTACACCAGCTTCACGCATCTTGCTTCTCAGTTCGGTATCTTCAGCTACGGTCAGACCGCAGTAGTCAACCAGGACAACACCCTTGGAGCTGGTCAGCAGATCTTTCAGTTCAGCGACTTTCCCAGCTTTTTCAGGTCTAATATCATGCATCAGTAGTACACCTCCTTGCGTCAGAGTTTTATTAATCAACGAAAAGACCTCTCGGCGGGTCAGCCGGAGGTCATGTTTATCAACACTCCGACCTAGGCAGGTGAATGGTTCGTTAGGCTTCCGCGCCTGCTGTCTTGGGTCCGATGGTCATTTTCTATTTGATTATTTGTTGCTGTCGGCTTTCAGCACATCGACGGGAACGCCAGGGCCCATGGTGGTGCTCAGGGTTACGCTCTTGATATACTGGCCTTTTGCGCCGGAGGGTTTCACTTTGATCAGGGTGGTGATCAGAGTCAGATAGTTTTCCAGCAGCTTATCAGCGTCAAAGGAAGCTTTGCCGATGGCGGTCTGTACGTTACCGGCTTTGTCGGTACGGTACTCGATCTTACCAGCTTTGATTTCATTGACAGCACGGGTGACATCCATGGTCACAGTACCCACTTTGGGGTTAGGCATCAAGCCTTTGGGGCCCAGGATTTTACCCAGACGGCCAACCGTACCCATCATGTCAGGGGTGGCTACGCAGACGTCGAAGTCGGTCCAGCCGCCTTTGATCTTTTCTACGTATTCATCAGTGCCAACAAAGTCAGCGCCGGCTGCTTCAGCTTCTTTCGCTTTAGCGCCTCTTGCGAAAACCAGTACAGTCTTGGATTTGCCAGTGCCGTTGGGGAGAACCAGAGCCCCGCGGACCTGCTGGTCAGCGTACTTGGGATCTACGCCCAGACGGACGGAAACTTCTACCGTACTGTCGAATTTGGTCACAGAAGTCTGTTTTACCAGTTCAACTGCTTCCTTGGGGGAATATGCCTTGCCAGCTTCGATGAGCTTTGCGGCGTCGGTATATTTCTTACCAGCTTTACTCATTGTTTGTTCCTCCTTGTGGTCAAACGGCTTTTGCCTCCCACAGTCTGTCAGACATTAGTCTTCTACAGTAATACCCATGCTCCGGGCAGTACCTTCGACCATGCGCATAGCAGCTTCAACAGAGCCAGCGTTTAGGTCTTTCATCTTGCTTTCAGCGATCTCACGGACTTTGTCACGTTTAATGGTGGCAACTTTGTTCTTGTTGGGTTCGCCGGAAGCCTTTTCAATCCCACAGGCCTTTTTCAGCAAGACAGCTGCAGGAGGGGTCTTCGTAACGAACGTAAAGGAACGATCTTCGAAAACAGTGATCTCAACAGGGATGATCAGACCAACCTGTTTGGCAGTCCGTTCGTTGAAGTCTTTCACGAAGGCCATGATGTTGATACCAGCCTGGCCCAGTGCCGGACCTACGGGAGGTGCCGGAGTTGCCTTGCCAGCAGGAACCTGCAGTTTAACCATCTTTACGACTTTCTTAGGCATAATTTACACCTCCTTACTTATTCAATAGCTTCCACTTGGGTGAATTTAACTTCAATGGGAGTCTCACGTCCGAACATTTCGACCATCACTTTGATCTTCTGCTGTTCGTCGTTGATCTCCGCTACCGTCCCGACCATATCGGTAAAACCAGGGGCCTTGATGCGGACGGTATCATTCAAACCTACAGGGCATTCCATCCGGACGACAGGCTCTGCGGCAATCTTGCCTGCAGCCTTCCCGCTGCCTTCTTTGGGCTGTGCCCCAAGGATGCGTTCAACTTCACGGTCAGATAAGGGAATGGGTTTCGTGCCAGTGCCGACGAAGCCGGTTACACCAGGGGTGTTCCGCACAGCATACCAAGTCCGATCGTCTACGATCATTTCGATCAGTACATAGCCCGGAAATACCTTCCGTGCAACGATCTTCTGCTTGTCATCCTTTGCGTCCACTTCATTCTGCATGGGAACCAGCACCTGGAAGATCTGCTCTTCCATACCTAGGGAATGGATCTTGCTTTCCAGGTTCATCTTGACCTTATTCTCATAACCGGAATAAGTATGAATGACATACCAGTGCTTTTGACCTTCCATGCTTATTGCACTCCCATCACTAAGCGAAACAGTACGGATAAGATAGCATCAATGGCCCAGATTAAAAAAGCAGCAAAGAGAGAAGAAACAATGACCGTAATGGTATATCCGATCAGTTCCCGCTTTGTCGGCCAGGTTACCTTTTTCATTTCGGTTTTCACTTCTCGGAGAAAACCACCCACGCCAGAGGTGCTTTTCACATCCGGGGTGAACTGAGATGCTGCCATAGTATCGCTCCACCTTATTTCGTTTCTTTATGCATCGTATGCTTCTTGCAGAATCTGCAATACTTCTTGATTTCGATACGTTCGGTATCGTTCTTTTTATTCTTCGTAGTCTGGTAGTTACGCTGTTTGCATTCGGTGCAAGCCAGGGTAATACCCACACGGTTTCCAGCTGCCATTCCTTAACACCTCACTTACATTCAAACTCTTGATTCCCAAAAGCCGCCTATAAAGACTATCATAGAACTGTCAAGATGTCAACAAAAAACTGAGGCCGATGGATTGGTCGGCCTCAAGTTTTACATCCTGTTGGTTTGCTTAGCCTTCGATTTCGGTAACGACACCGGCACCAACGGTATGGCCGCCTTCGCGGATAGCGAAACGCAGACCTTGTTCGATGGCGATCGGGGTGATCAGTTCAACATCCATCACCACGTTGTCCCCAGGCATAACCATTTCAGTGCCTTCAGGCAGGTGAGCTACACCAGTAACGTCGGTGGTACGGAAGTAGAACTGCGGACGGTAGCCGTTGAAGAACGGAGTATGACGGCCGCCTTCTTCTTTGGTCAGTACGTAAACCTGGCCTTTGAATTTCGTATGAGGATGGATGGTGCCGGGTTTAGCCAGTACCTGGCCTCTTTCGATTTCAGTACGGTCGATCCCACGCAGCAGGCAGCCGATGTTGTCGCCGGCTTCAGCCTGATCCAGGGTCTTACGGAACATTTCCAGACCGGTGGCTACGGACTGTTTCTTTTCGTCGGACAAGCCCACGATTTCCACAGTGTCGCCTACTTTGATCACGCCACGTTCCACACGGCCGGTAGCAACGGTACCACGGCCAGTGATGGTGAACACGTCTTCGATAGGCATCAGGAACGGTTTAGCCAGGTCATGTTCCGGAGTGGGGATGTATTCGTCTACAGCCTTCATCAGTTTCCGGATATTGTCCTGCTGTTCCTTGTCCCCTTCCAGGGCTTTCAGAGCGGAACCTACGACGATGGGAATATCGTCTCCAGGATAGCCGTACTGGCTCAGCAGTTCACGGACTTCCATTTCAACCAGTTCGATCAGTTCAGGATCGTCCACTTGGTCGGATTTGTTCAGGAACACGACGATGGCAGGTACGCCAACCTGGCGGGCCAGCAGGATGTGTTCACGGGTCTGAGGCATAGGGCCGTCAGCAGCAGAAACGACCAGGATGGCGCCGTCCATCTGGGCAGCACCGGTGATCATGTTCTTTACATAGTCAGCGTGCCCCGGGCAGTCGACGTGTGCATAGTGTCTGGTTTCGGTTTCATATTCAACGTGGGCGGTATTAATGGTAATACCACGTTCTCTTTCTTCCGGAGCCTTATCGATGTCGGCATAAGCTTCGAAAGTGGCTTTGCAGCCCGGAGTTTCGGACAGGACCTTGGTGATTGCCGCGGTCAAGGTGGTCTTGCCGTGGTCAACGTGACCAATGGTACCAATGTTCACATGGGGTTTTGTTCTTTCAAATTTCTCTTTAGCCATTAGAATACCTCCCAACGCTTCCTGATATTTTTTTGGATTTTAAAATAGCCCCTTTACGGGGCTGTGTTGGTAATGGTAGCGGCGCACGGATTTGAACCGCGGACAGGCCGGGTATGAACCGACTGCTCTAGCCAACTGAGCTACGCCGCCATAAAATGGAGCTGATGACCAGAATCGGACTGGTGACCTTATCCTTACCAAGGATACGCTCTACCAACTGAGCTACATCAGCATGTGGTTGCGGGGGCTGGACTTGAACCAACGACCTTCGGGTTATGAGCCCGACGAGCTACCAACTGCTCCACCCCGCGATGTTTGGTGGAGAGAGAAGGATTCGAACCTTCGAAGCCAGAGGCGGCAGATTTACAGTCTGCTCCCTTTAACCACTCGGGAATCTCTCCACATTTGTCTGTTGCGAATATTTGGAGCTGGCAAAAGGAATTGAACCCTCAACCTACTGATTACAAGTCAGTTGCTCTACCATTTGAGCTATGCCAGCGCTTTTCGTTCGTAACAAGGATAAGTATAATGGAACTTAGGGAAATTGTCAACAGCTTTTTTAGAAAAACTGTAAGAAATTTTATAAACCCTCTTCCTCACAGATAAAAGTATCCGATGGTGACCAGGGCCAGGAGGATCCGGTAGATCCCGAAAGCGGTCAGAGTGGAGCGCTGGAGGAATTTCATGAACCAAACGATGGACAGATAACCCACCACGAAGGCGGTGACAAAACCGATGGCCAGGACCATCAGATCTCCGCTGCTGAGGGCGGACAGATTCTTCAGCAGTTCGAATAGACAGGCCGCCACCATGATGGGCAGGGCCATGATGAAAGTAAAATCCGCTCCGGCCTTCCGGTTCACCCCCACCAGCAGGGCGCCCCCCATGGTGGACCCGCTCCGGGAAAATCCGGGCCACAGGGACAGGAACTGAAAGAAACCAATATAAAGCGCCTGGCGCAGGCTGATGTGGTCCACATCCTGGACCAATTCTTTTTCATGGCCTTTGATCCGGTGTTCTGCATAGATCATCAGGAAAGCCCCCAGTACCAAGCCTACCGCCACTGTAGCCGGAGAAAACAGATACTTCTTGATGAAGGAGTGGACCAGGAAGGCAAAAGCCATGGTGGGAACGCAGCCGGCGGCAATATGCCAGCCGGTAAGGCCGCTGCCCAGCTGCCAGCCCTCCTTGGTCAGGAACCGGGCGAAACGTTCCTTGTAGAGCACCAGGACCGCCAGGATAGCCCCCAGCTGGATCACCACGTCAAAGATTTTGGCCAGATTCCCCTCGAAACCGATCATATGGCCTACGATGATCATATGGCCGGTAGAAGATACGGGGATGAATTCTGTCAGGCCTTCCACGATGCCCAACAAGACGGCAATCAGATTTTCACTCACGATACACACTCCTTCTCCTGTTTGCTATACTGTTTCGTTATGAGAACTTGTACATTATATGGCATCTCTCCCGAAAAAAAAAGAGAAGTCACGGATTTTTCCCACCAGTTTAAGAAAAATTGTGCTTCTCTTTTTAGATTTTTCAAGATGTTCAGGACTCCGGCTTTTCATCTCCGAAGGAAATCCCCACTTCCCGGCCGGTCCGGATGATATCCGAATCCACCGGTACCTGATGAGGCTGGGAGGCAGCCCGGGCAATAGGCACCCGGACGATGGCATTGGCCTGGAGGGCCACCATCACATTGTATTCCCCATCCAGGCAGGCTTCCACAGCCGCCGCGCCATACCGGGTGGAAAGCACCCGGTCGTAAGCAGTGGGGGAACCGCCCCGCTGGAGGTAGCCCAGTACGGTGCACCGGGATTCGATGCCGGTCCTGGCTTCGATTTCCCTGGCCAATTTCTCTCCCACACCCCCCAGCCGGATGGGTTCGAAGCTGTCCTTCACCATCCGGGCGATGGTCATCTCGCCGCCAATGGGCTTGGCTCCTTCTGCCACAGTGATGATGCTGAACTTCTTGCCGCTCTGCTGACGCTGGCGGATCTTTCGGATCACCGCATCCAAATCATAAGGGATCTCCGGAATCAGGATCACATCGGCTCCCCCAGCAATCCCGGAATGGAGCGCAATCCATCCGGCATACCGGCCCATGACTTCCAGTACCATCACCCGGTGATGGGATTCCGCCGTGGTATGGAGACGGTCCAGGGCTTCCGTGGCCATGGCCATGGCCGTATCGAAGCCGAAAGTCCTTTCCGTGCAGGGCAGATCATTGTCGATGGTCTTAGGGACCCCCACCACATCCACTCCGCAGAACCGGTGGAGATCATAAGCGATCTTCAGGCTCCCGTCTCCGCCGATGACGATGAGACAGCCGATGCCGTGATCCTTCAGGTTCCGGACCACCACATCCCGCTTGTCCTCATAGATCACATTGCCCTTATCATCTTCTCCGGCGGCATAATGGAAGGGATTGTCCCGATTGGTGGTCCCCAGGATGGTCCCGCCCCGGGGCAGGATCCCGGAAACATCGGCCAGGCTCATCAGCTTCATATCGTTGCAGATCAGCCCGTGGAACCCATTGGAAATGCCATAAATCTGGAAACCGTGATGGATGGCTGTCTTGACCACAGCCCGGATCACGGCATTCAGTCCTGGGCAGTCCCCTCCGCCGGTGAGCACCGCCAGGGTGCCCCTGTTTTTCTCCTGCATTGGGCTCACCCTTTCCTGTCCTTATTCCACTTCCCAAACCGTATAATCCGCTGCAGAAATCCGGATGGATTCCGTGCCGTCGAATTTATCATAGCAAAGCAGTCCGTCATTCACGTATCCTGGCCAGGCCAGGACTACGGTATAGGCCTTCCCCAGGGCATCGATGACACTCTTGGGATCGATATGGAACACCGGGACGAACAAGGTCTGCACCCGGTCCAGCAGGATTACCTCTCCCCGATGTCCGGACAGTTCTTCCGTGAGCATAGCAGGTGCCTGGGCTTTCCGTTCGCTGGGCAGCAGTTTCAGGAATTCTTCGGTGATCAGCAGCCGGGTGTCTACGTAATCCCAGCCCTTGGCTTCTGCCACCTCCCGCAGCAGTTTGCTCTTGCCGCTACCGGGTTTTCCAGTGACGATCAGGACTTTTTCTTCCTTGCCCTGTACAGCTTCCACCTGTTTCAGAAATTCTTCCATTTGACTCATGTGTATCGCCCTCCCTTTATCTGTTTCGATTTTCCGCTGTTGATATCATGTTATTCGCCGCCATGAAAGGAAATTCCTGCAAAGGCTTTCTTTTTCTTCTTTCCGGCAGTAAATAAATTGTCAGATTGTTTCAATTCTATCATTCTTTTCATCACTGCCCCGGAGATGCTCCTTGGCCGCCATGATCAGCAGCCCTTTGTTCAAGGTTACCAGGTCCAGTTCATGGTTCCGGCTGGCCAGGTATTTCTCCAATTTCCGTTTCACCCGTTGGAGGGCATTATCGATGGATTTGGTACTGCGCCGGAGTTCCTGGGCAATCTGCTGATAGCTCTTGCTTTCTAAGTATTTGCAGAGAGCCTGCCATTCCAGAGGGCTCAGCATGGACGTTACATTTTTTTCGATGTCCATGAAAGCTTCCTGGTCCACCAGGAGATTTTCCGGATCTACGCCATGGCCGCCTCCCAGCATATCCAGCAGGGTCCGCTCCTTGCCTTCTTCGAATACCGGCTTATCCAGGGACACATAGCAGTTCAGAGGCCGGTGCTTCTGCCGGGTGGCACTTTTGATGGCAGAGATGATCTGCCGGTTCACGCAGATTTCCGCGAACACTTTGAAAGAGGCCTGTTTGCCGGGTTGGTAATCCCGGATGGCTTTGAAGAGGCCGATCATCCCTTCCTGGATGATGTCCTCCTTCTCTGCTCCCACCAGGAAATACCGGGCAGCCTTGATTTTGACGAATTCTTTGTATTTGTCCAAGAGATAGTCCTGGGCCTGCTGGTCGTCCCGGTCCTGGATCAGCCGGATCAGTTCTTCATCGGTCAGAGTATCATAGACTTTCCGGATTTCTTCCTGCAATGGATTCCGCCTCCTCTGGTGAATGCAGCTTCTTTGGGGGCTCGAGGTTGGGATGCTGCAGGTCACTACAGCATCCTCTTCACTCTTTACGCTTTACTCTGCACTGCTTTTTTCCGTTCTTCCAAGATCCGCTGCCGGACGATGTCGTAGAGGAGGATGCCTCCGGCCACCGAGGCATTCAAGCTGGAAACTTGTCCCAGCATGGGAATGCGGACAATGAAATCGCAGTTTTCCTTCACCAGGCGCCCCAGGCCCTTGCCTTCGGCACCCACCACCAGGACCATAGGGCCCGTCAAGTTGGCATCGAAATACTGGGATTCCCCGTCCATATCCGCTCCAGCGATCCAGAAGCCCCGCTTTTTCAGCTGCTTCATGGTCCGGGCAATGTTCCCGATCTGGATCACCGGCACATATTCAACGGCTCCGGCGGAAATCTTGGCCACTACAGCATTGAGAGGGCAGCTCCGGCGTTGGGGCAGCAGCACCCCATGGACTCCCGCAGCATTGGCGGTCCGGATCAGGGCCCCCACATTCTGGGGGTCCTGGAGTTCATCCAGGAGCAGCAGGAGGGGCACTTCCCCCTTTTTTTCCACCTGTGCCAGCACCGTATCCAGATCCTGGAAGGCCACAGGAGCCCCCTGGGCCGCCACTCCCTGGTGCCGGATCCCTCCGGACAGACGGTCCAGTACTTCCCGGGAGACTTTTTCCACCGGGATCTGCCGTTCCTCTGCCAGGGCCAAGAGCTCGCTAAGACTGCCTCCATGGGACCCTTCCTGGACCAACACTTTGTTGAAGGGACGCTGGCTGCGCAGCGCTTCCCGCACTGCATTCCGTCCCACGATGATATCTTCCATGGTTCCTCCTGATATGCGGGTGGGGTTGCCGCTGCCGCAGCAACCCCAGACCCTGTTGTCCCGTTCAGCATCCCTGCCCTTGGGGCTTCCGGAATACTGACTCCGGCCGATGTTATTCTCCCTTGCTGACTTTTTCAGCAAAATCAAAGCCGTACTGTTCAGCGGCTTCCAGCTCTTTAGGCAGCGGACGCCATTTCACATTGTATCCTGGCAGCAGTTCCATGCCGGAATCTTTGATCAGGGCTTCCATATCCTTTTCGGCGCCGCCGGCCCAGCCGTAAGTTCCGAAAGCAGCCGCCTTCTTCCCGGTAGGTTTCAGGCCTTTCAGATAGGTGAGGAACCCGCCGATGGTGGGCATCATTCCGGAATTCTGGGTAGGAGAACCGATGAGGATCCCTTTGGCAGTGAGCAGGTCGCTGACGATATCGGCCTTCAGGCTGCTTTCATACCGGTACAGCTTTACCCGCATCCCCTGTTTTTCAATGCCTTTGATCATGGCCCGGGCCATGGCTGCAGTACCGCCCCACATGGTATCGAATACCACCAGGACCCGGTCTACGGTTTCTCCTCTGCCCCATGCTTCGTAGCGGCTCAGGATCCCTTCAATATTGGACCGCCAGATACAGCCGTGGCAGCTGCAGATCATCTTGAGAGGCAGGCTCCGGACCAGTTTTACCGTATTGGGCACCAGTTTCCGGTAGGGCATCAGGATATTGGCAAAATACTTCTGGGCTTCAAAGAACATGTTCTCCACTTCGGTTTCATCATCGAACAGCTTGCTGCAGCAATAATGCTGGCCGAAAGCATCGCTGGAGAACAAGATTTGTTCTTCCGGGCAGTAAGTGACCATGGAATCCGGCCAATGGAGCATGGGGATGGGCTGGAAAGCCAGGGTCCGTTTCCCCAGGCTGACCGTATCGCCCTTTTTCACGATCTGGGTCTTGAAGATGTCCCCGTAATGTTCCTTCAGTTCATTGGCTCCCTGGACGGTGATCAGGAAGGTCGCATGGGGGCAGGCCTGGGCCAGAGCCGGCAGACTGCCGGAATGGTCCGGTTCCACATGGTTCACTACGATATAGTCGATTTTTTCCGGGTCCACAATGGTCCGGATGTTGCTCAGCTGTTCCCCGGCAAAAGGAGCCTTCACCCCGTCGATCAGGCAGATCTTTTCATCCATGATCAGGAAGGAGTTGTAAGTAACCCCCCTGGGAGTGGCAAAGCCGTGGAAGTCGTGGAGGGTCCAGTCCCGGATCCCCACTTCGTATATATCGTTGACGATGGTACGAGCTTTCATGTTGAATCTCCTTTCAAAAAGAACAGTTCCATTTTCGCCCTATCATTATACTATTTTCTACAATTAAAGACAATTTAAAAAGGGACTGTGAAGAAATGAAAATTCCATTTCTTCACAGCCCCCTGGTCGCTACCAAGGGTGTGAATTTTCACATCCCTTTTTTCTCTGCTTTCACATGCTCCATATACTTCCGTGTCTCAGCCACCACGACCCCGGACAGGCCCAAGAGGGCAATCAGGTTGGGGATGGCCATGAGGCCGTTGACGATATCTGCCAGGATCCAGATGGATTCCAGCTTCAGGAAGGCCCCACAGCCCACCAGGATGATGAAGCCCACCCGGTAAGGCATGATGCCTTTGACCCCGACCAAGTATTCCATGCACCGTTCCCCATAGTAGTTCCAGCCCAGGATGGTAGTAAAGGCAAAGAGTACCAGTCCCACCATGAGCATGTAGCCACCAAAAGCAGGATAAGCTTGGAGGAACGCTGCATTGGTGAGGGCCGCTCCGTTCAGATCCGTCTTCCACAAGCCGCTGATCACCACCACCAGGCCGGTCATGGTGCAGATGATGATGGTGTCGATGAAGGTGCCGGTCATGGAAACCAACCCCTGTTCAGCCGGCCATTTGGTCTTGGCAGCAGCGGCCACGATGGGTGCGCTCCCCAGGCCGGATTCGTTGGAGAATACTCCCCGGGCCACCCCGTTCCGCATGGCGAACAGCACGCTGGCTCCCAGGAACCCACCGACGGCAGCGGTGGGATGAAAAGCATCATAGAAGATTTCTGCAATGGCTCCCGGCAGCTTGTCCGCAAAGATCACCAAAAAGCCCAAGGTAGAAACCATATAGATCACCGCCATGGCAGGGACAATCTTGGAAGCCGTCTTAGCAATGCTCTGGAGCCCTCCCAGAGTAATGGCCGCTACCAGGATGGTGAGCACCACAGCCGTGTATTCCACAGGGATCCCGGCATTCAGCTGGGTGATCTGGACAATGGAATTCACCTGGGCAAAGGTCCCGATGCCGAAATAAGCCACCAGCACACCGAAGAAAGCAAAGGCGATGGCCAAGGGCCGATAGGCTCTGCCCAGCCCGTTTTCAATATAGTACATGGGGCCGCCGGAAATCTGGCCCTTGTCATCCACGGTCCGGTATTTTACCGCCAGGCAGCCTTCCGCATATTTGGTGGCCATACCGAAGAAGGCAGCGATCCACATCCACAGGATAGCGCCCGGGCCCCCGGCTTTGATGGCTGTAGCCACTCCCACGATGTTCCCGGTGCCCACAGTAGCCGCCAGGGCCGTGCACAGGGCCTTGAAGGAATCGATATCCCCTTCTCCCTGGTTCTCCGCAGAAAAGATCAGCTTCAGCGAACGGGGCAGACGGAAAATCTGCAGGAATCCCAGCCGGAAGCTCAGGAAAATCCCCGTCCCCACCAAAAGGACCAAAAGCGGCGGTCCCCAGACAAAACTGTCGATCTGATTCAGTAGTGCAATACTCATAAACAAACTTCCCCCTTTTTCATTGAGCCCGCAGGCGCTCTTCCCACTTCTCTGCACTTTCCAGAGAAGCCGTATGTGTTTCTTTATCCAAAGCCAGCACCCGCTGGTGATAGCGGAGCAGCGTGCTTCTGTGTCCCACACTGACCAGGGTAGTCCCTGGCAGCTTTTCTCCCAAGATCCGATACAAAGCCCTTTCTGTTTCTTCATCCAGAGCAGAAGTAGATTCGTCCAGGAACAGCCACTGGGGCTCATAGAGCAGGGCCCGGGCAAAAGCCAGCCGCTGCTGTTCTCCGATGGAGAACACATGGGACCAGTCCCCTTCTTCCTGGAGATGGACTGCCAGATATCCGATCCGGCACAATTTTAGGGTTTCCTTCAGGGTTTCGTCGGAAAACTCCCGGGTGCCGGGATATAGGACCGCATCCCGGAGGGTCCCCAGAGGCAGATAAGGGCGCTGGGGAATGAACATGAGCCGGTCCTGGGGCGGCAGTGCCACCTTTCCCCGGGCGAACGGCCAGATCCCTGCCAGGGCCCGGAGCAAGGTACTTTTCCCGCTGCCGCTGACCCCTTTGATCAGCACATTGGTGCCCGGTTCCAGGGTCAGTTCCAAAGGCTCCAGAATGGGACTGCCGTTGGGCAGGTCCACTTCCAGCGGGTCCAAGCGGATAGTCCCATCAGGATTTTCCACCCGTTCCACATGGCTCTGGCTGCCGGCAGCCTGGACCCTGGCCATGTCTTCCTCAAAGCCAGTGAGCCGGTCCACCACAGCCTGCCATTCCGCCAGGGAAGCGTACATATCCACAAAATAGGAAAGAGAATCCTGGACCCGGCCAAAGGCCGTGGCCACCTGCATCAGGCCCCCCAGGGTCAGTTCCCGGCGCAGGAACCGGGGAATGGCCACTACAAAAGGAAAGATGATGGCAATCTGGGAATAGCCGGAATTCAGCCACACCAGCTGTTTCTGCTTCAGGACGATTTTCCAGAAGTTGTCCAGCAGCAAGGCGAAGCGTTTCTTGAACACTTTCCCTTCCAGTTGTTCTCCCTGATAGAATGCCACGCTTTCCGCATTTTCCCGCATCCGCATCATACTGAACCGGAAATCCGCTTCCCGGCGCTGCTGGAAAAAATTCAGGGCCACCAGCTTATGGCCTACCCGGTGAGTCAGCCAAGTGCCCACCGAAGCATAAGCCACGGCCACCCAGACCATATATCCAGGGAGGTGCCAGGTGCGTCCCAAAAAGGCAAAGGAAAAAGGCCCGGAGAGCTGCCAAAGGATCACCACAAAAGATACCAAGGTGCATAGGGCCTTGACGATGCCTACAAAGAACCCCAGGGTCTTGGTGACGAACAGATTCACGTCTTCACTGATCCGCTGGTCCGGGTTGTCCATCTCTTTCCCGAACATTTCCAGCCGGTAATAGGTCCGGTGCTGGAGCCACCGGTCGATGTACCGATTGGTGAGCCAGCGCCGCCAGTTCAGCACCAGCACCTGCTGGAGGTAGTAGGCATAGACAGCAAGGATGATATAAATGAACGCCAGCACCGTGAACCGCTTCAGCTGGTAGAAGATTTCTTCTGTCTGGTAGTTCTGGAGTGCCGTGTAGAAGGCGTTGTTCCACTGGTTCAGCAGCACCAGCATAGCCACCACGGCCAAGGTCAGTACCAGGATGGCCAGCAGTAAGGCATAGGCTTTTTTCTTTTCTTCACTTTTCCAGTAGCTACGGGTCAGGGCCCAAACCTGACTGAGCAGTTTTTTCGTACCATTTGTTTGTTTCACGTGTCCTTCACCTTACATAATTAAGAATAAAAACTATTATATCTGTTCCAATGAAAAAAAGCAAAGATTTTTGGAGAAAAAAAGAGGTGCTGCACCATAATGTGCAGCACCTTCACGTTATTTCTTTTCTTCCGGAATCGGATCATCCACGGAGCCTACAGGCACCTTGGGATGGAAGACCTTTTCGATGGTGAGGAACAGGACCGGCACCAGGAACAGGCTCAGGAAGGTGGAAGCCATCATGCCGCCGATGATGGCGGTACCGATGGAGGTACGGCTGCCGGCACCGGCGCCGGTGGCCCAGGCCAGAGGCACAGCCCCGATGACCGTGGAGAAGGCGGTCATCAGGATAGGACGGAGACGGACCGTAACCGTATCCACCAGAGCGGGCATGACGGCCCAGCCGTCGTCCACTCTCATCTTGGCGTATTCCACGATCAGGATGGCGTTCTTGGCGGACAGCCCGATCAGCACGATCAGCCCGATCTGCATGTAGATATCACTGGTGAGCCCCCGGAGGAACTGGAAGCCTACAGCGCCCATAACGGCGGAGGGTACCGCGAAGATGATGCCCAGAGGCAGGGTCCAGCTTTCATACAGGGCGGACAGACACAAGTACACGAACACCAGGGAAATCCCGAACATCAGGAAGGAAGAGTTCCCGGCGGCTTTTTCGTCCCGGCTCTGGTCCGTCCATTGGTAGGTATACCCACTGGGCAGTTCGCTGTTCAGCACGCTTTCGATGGCGGCGATGGCCTGACCGGTGGATACGTTAGCCGCTGGAGAACCAGCGATTTTGGCCCCACGAGCCCCGTTGAACCGAGTGATTACAGGGGCGGCCGGGATTTCCTTACTGGTTACCAGTGCACTCAGAGGAACCAGAGCCCCGGTATTGCTGGCCACATACAGATTGGCGAAGCTCTTGGTATCCCCTCTGTATTTGGGGTCAGCCTGGATGACAACCTTCCAGGTCTTGCCCAGCAGGTTGAAGTCGTTGACTTCGCTGCCGCCCAGGTTGGCCTGGAGGGCGGTGAATACGCTGGATACCGGCACGTTCAGGCTTTCTGCCTTGGCCCGGTCCACATCGAACTGGAGGGCCGGAGTATCATCGGTAAAGGTGGTGTAGATGGTGGCGATTTCCGGTCTCTGCCGGATCTTGGCCAGTACCGTCTGCACGTCTTTTGCCATTTCTGCCGTATCATGGCCCGTATTGTCCATGATGTACAGGCTCAGGCTCCCGGTGTTGGACAAACCGGGGAGTACGGCCTGGTTGAAGGCCATGCCGGTGGCTTCCGGTGTCTTGGCCCCCAGGGCGTTCAGTTTCTTGATGACGGTGTATACGCTCAGATCATCGGTGGTCCGGTTCTGGATATCATCCAGTTTTACAGGCAGGATGGCCCCATTGGGTTTCCGTGCCCCGGACAGTACATCGATACCGGCAATCTGCAGCACGTGCTTCACACCGGGGATCTGCTGGATTTCCTGCACCATTTCGTTGGTGACCTTGATGGTCCGATTGGTGGAGGCGGATTCCGGCAGGGCTGCCGTCATCATGGCAAAGCTCTGGTCTTCATCAGGCAGGTAGGAGGAAGGAATCAACTTGAAGAACATGCCGATCAGCAGAAAGACGATGGCCAGTCCCACCAGCCCCAGTTTGAAGTGACGGAGCAGGCTCTTTACGTTCTTTACGTATTTGCCGGTGGTCCGTTCCAGCCACCGGTTGAAGTAGCCGAACATCTTGCCCAGGAATCCTTTGCTGCCGTTGGGATCCTTGGGTTTGATCACCATGGCGCACACAGCCGGGCTCAGGGACATGGCCACTACGGCGGAGATACTCAGGGCAACTACGATACTCAGGGCGAACTGTTTGTACAGCACCCCGGTGATCCCGCTCAGGAAGGCTACGGGCAGGAATACGGCCAGCAGCACGAAGGCCGTGGCCACAATGGCCCCGGATACTTCCCGCATGGCGGTGTAGGTGGCTTCCTTGGGATCCATCCCCAAGGCATCCACATTGTGTTCCACAGCTTCCACCACCACGATAGCGTCGTCCACCACGATCCCGATGGCCAGCACCAACGCGAACAGGGTCAGTGTATTGATGGTAAAGTCAAAGATGATGAAGGATCCAAAGGTCCCCAATAGGGATACTGGGATGGCCAAGGTAGGCACCAGGGTGGCCCGCCAGCTTTGCAGGAACACCCAGGTGATCAGCACTACCAGCACCAGTGTTTCCACCAGAGTGACCACTACTTCCTTCAGGGATTCACGTACATAGTCCGTGTTGTCCTGTACGATGGTCAGTTTCAGATCCGGAGGGAAGCTCTTTTCCGCTTCCTCCAGCACCTTCTTCACTGCTGCCACAGATTCCAGAGCGTTGGCATCAGTGTTCAGGCTGATGGCGTAGTTCATGGCGTTCTTCCCGTCCAGTTTGGAGGTAACGCTGTCATCACGGGGTCCAAATTCAACCCGGGCCACGTCCTTCACCCGGAGCAGGTTTCCGCTGCTGTTCTTGATGATGATGTTGCCGAATTCTTCGGCGGTGGTGAGACGGCCCTTTACACGGGCGGAATACTGGAATTCCTGATCCGCCTCGCTGGGCCGGGCACCGATGTTCCCGGCAGGCGCCTGGACGTTCTGGCTTTCGATGGCATTCTTCACATCGGCGGCCGTTACCCCCAGGGAAGCCATCTTCATGGGATCCAGCCAGATACGCATGGCCAGTTCCGGCCCGTATTCGTTAACTTCAGAAACCCCTTTCACCCGCTTCAGGGCATCCACGAACTGGGTGGAACCGTAGGTCTTCATGAACAGGGTGTCATAAGTTCCGTTGGGCGAAGTCAGGGCGAAATACATGATGGTTTCGGCCGACTGTTTCTTGGTAGTGACCCCGTAAGTACTTACTTCACTGGGCAAGGAGGCGGAAGCCTGGGATACCCGGTTCTGCACCTTGACGGAGTCCATATCCGGATCTGTCCCCAGCTCAAACTTTACGTTCAGCTGGTAGTTCCCCTGGTTGTCACTGATGGAGTTCATATCCACCATGTTGTCGACCCCGTTGACCTGCTTTTCAATGGCCTGGGCCACGGACTGTTCCACGACTTCCGCACTGGCGCCCACGTAGTTGGTGGAAACGCTGATCCGGGGGTTGGAAATCTGGGGATACTGGGCAATGGGCAGGTTGTAGGCGGAAATAATCCCCACCAGGGTGATGATGATGGCTATGACGCAGGCAAATACAGGGTGATCAATAAAATACTTTGCCACTTACTGTACCTCCTTAGTTACCGCTGGTAGTTGTTGTATCCGTAGTATCCAGATCGGCTTCCGTCATGGACGTAGCACTGACTTTGGCGCCTTCCTTCAGTTTCTGCACGCCTTCCACCACTACGGTTTCCGTGCCGTCCAGACCGCTCTTCACCAGCCACAGTTTCCCGATCCGGGCTCCCAGCTGGACTTCCTTCATGCTGACGGTGTTGTCATCGTTGACCACATAGACGAAATGTTTGTACATCACGTCGGTGACAGCCCGCTGAGGCACCAGAATGGCATTGGGCACCGTGGAACCGACCACGGAAATGTTGGCGAACATGCCGGGCAGCAGCACCCCATTGGGGTTCTGGAATTCGGCCTTCAGGGTCAGGGTACCCGTGGTATCGCTGACGCCCCGGTCTACCTGGGTCACGGACCCTTTTTCCGGATAGGTGGTGCCGTCGCTGAGCTTCATGGTCACGTTCTGGAGCTTGGTGCCATTGTTGGTGTTCCCCTGCATCATATCCAGATAGTCAGCCTGGGATACGGAGAACCGGACCCGCATGGGATCGCTGCCGGAAATAGAAGTCAGTACGGTAGAATTGGCCGTTACGAAAGAACCTTCCGCCAGAGGATTGGTATCGATCTTCCCGGAGAAAGGCGCTACGATCTGGGTATCGCTCACATCCACCTGGGAAGATGCCAGGATGGCCTGCTGTGCCGCCACGGAAGCCTGGGCCTGGGCCAGTTGGGTGTTGTACTGGTCCGCCGTCTGCTTACTCACGGCCCCCTGTTCATACAAGGTCTGGTACCGGGAAGCATCCTTCTGTGCGTTAGCCAAGGTCGCTTGGGCGTTGGCCAAGTTGGCCTGGGCATTGAGCACGGAATTCTGGTAGTTCCGAGGATCGATCACATAGAGCAGCTGTCCTGCTTCCACATAATCCCCGCCGTTCACCAGTTTCTGGACAATGGTCCCCGTTACCTTACTCTTGATCTGCACATCGTTGGCCGCTTCCACGAACCCGGTGTAGTCATAGGTAATGGGAGTATCCCGCTTGATGACCTTCATGGACTTTACAGCCACATCTCCCGCCGCCGGTGTGTTCTTGCTGCCGCAGCCGGCAACGCCTACCAGCAGAAGGAGAGCCATCCCGATGGATATCGCTTTTTTCTTTCCTAACATGGACAATCCTCCTAAAATCCTGCCCTTCCGGGCATGTTCTGCAATCATGGAATACTTATAGAAAACCTTGTATATTATATCGTATGCAAATTCCAGATTCAAACTTGTTATTTAGATGTTTTTCCCTTGCTTTCTGCCGTTTTAGCTTCTTTTTTCACGTTTCCTTCATTTGACTGGCTAGTCAAAAATTCTTCCCCGGCACGGTTTTTCTGCAGATAGGGCAGGACTTTTTCCGCTTCCAGGTCGTACTCCTTTTGCTCTCCGTACAAGAGCCCTAGGGCTTCCCCATCGAAATAATATCCCGTGACATCCTCCGGTTTCAGCATCTGTCCATCGGCGGCAGTCTCTTTTCCCACCATCTTCCAGAATTTCCTCCAAGGATGGACCATATCCTTCAAGGGCACTTCCTCCCCGGTAGCCATATTGAAATTGTAGCAACGGGTGATGGCTTCGCTCTTATCTCGATCCGTCAGGAGTCCCAGGATCATGAGGCTGGCATATTTCTTGCCGCTGTACTTCACATCGTAATCCAAGTTCAGACGGGTCCCGATGGCAACATCCTTCAGCTGGCTGCGCACAAAGGATTCGATGACCCGGTTCACTTTCCAGGCCAGCCTGCCATCCAGTTTTTGGAAATGGGGATAGGTGACAGCTCCGCTATCCGTGGCCACTTTCAGGGAAACGATCTCGTAGCCACTCTCCCCGGTGACTTTGCTGGCGTTGGCATAAGTAGGCCGACTGTACAGTTCCGCCTGGAAGCCCACATTCCGAGGTTCCCAGCCGCCTGCTCGGTATTCCCAGACGGTCCGCACATAACCCAAAGGATCCGCATTGAGCACGCCCAGCACCTTCTGGACGGTGACCACTTCATCCACTCCGTCCCCGTTCACATCCAAGGGACTGAGTTGGCTCAGGTTCTGGATATAGGGACGCAGGCCGGAGGCCTTCAGGCTGCCGTCGCCGTTGTACACATTCAAGTTCCGATAGGCTTCCTTTTCATTGGACAGATCCAGGATCATTTCCTGTTTCAGCCCCGGGAAGGACAGCTTCACCTGATAGTCCGGCAGATAAGTCCCTGCCATAGAGACTCCCCGGTTCTCTTCCTGGCCGAACACTTCCTGGAGTTTCCCGTCGATCACGTCCAGGATCCGGTAGGAGACCATACCCCCAGATCCGCCACTGGGGGCCGCGATGATCACATCGGGATAGCCATCCCCCGTCACATCCGCCAGCGTCAGATAGGCATTGTACCCGCCCAGATCCTTGGGCCGGTAGTAATATTTCACTTTGCCAGGATCTTTGGCACCTACTTCCCGGACAATCAGGTACATATCCCCCATAAAGCTGGATTTCTCCACCACCGGATTCCCCATCAAATCCACCACTTCTTCGCTTCCGTCCCCATCGATATCCCCGATGGCTTCGCTGATCAGCTGTCCGTGCTGGACGGTGAAATCCACTTCCCGGGTCTTCCGGAGGGGATCATTTTTGGGCAGCGGCTGGCTCCCTGTTTTCTTTTCTGCCGTACCTTCAGTCTTTTTTTCTTTGCCGGCAGTTGGTTTGCCAGTTGGCTTCTGCTCTGTTTTTTCCCCGGCAGACACTCCTTCAGCCGCTTTTTCCCCACTCTGGGAAAAGGTCCGCAAATCCACCACCGGTGCAGTGCCCGCCATTGCCAGGGAAGGCAGGCAAAGGCTTCCGGCCAGGACCAAGCTGAGGAGCATCCGTTTCCGTGTACATTGTTCCATATTCCACCCACTCTTATCCTTTCCAACAGACTTTATGGGTCCATTATACTATAGGTTTGCCTTTTTCGCCTCCCCTTCCCCGGAAAGATTCTCTAGGGACTCTTTGAGTAATTATCTTAGATTACGAAATATTGAGAAAGTTCTTTACTTGTTTTAAGAAATTTATTATACTAAGCCTACGTTTTTGTTATAAAAAAGGGGGAGCTTTACCAATGATCGAATATCAGCCCATTACACCGGATGTGCTGGAGGCACTCCGTGAAATTTCCGGAAAACGGCTTGCTACGGGAGAAGACATCAACCCAGATTATGCCCACGATGCTATGCCCATCTACGGCATCGGCATGCCGGAAGCCACCATCGATGTGGAAAGTACGGAAGAGATTTCCGCCATCATGAAACTGTGCAATGATCATCACATCCCAGTCACCGTACGGGGTGCCGGCACTGGCCTGGCCGGAGGAGCCACGCCGGTCCAGCAGGGGCTGGTACTGTGCACTTCCCGGATGAACCAGATCCTGGGTTACGATGAAAAGAATATGAACGTGCGGGTACAGCCCGGGGTCCTGCTGGATACCCTGTCCAAAGATGCACTGGAACACGGGATGTTCTATCCTCCCGATCCGGGTGAAAAATTCGCTACCCTGGGCGGGAATGTCTCCACCAATGCCGGCGGTATGCGGGCAGTGAAATACGGAACCACCCGGGATTATGTCCAGGCCATGACCGTGGTGCTGCCCACCGGAGAAATCGTCCATCTGGGGGCCCCCGTTTCCAAGACCACCTCCGGCTACAGCCTGCTGCATCTGATGATCGGTTCCGAAGGGACCCTGGGGATCATCACCGAACTGACCCTGAAGCTGATCGCCCCGCCCAAATGCCATGTGACCCTGATCGTTCCTTTTGCAGAACTGGCGGACGGGATCGGCGCCGTGCCGGCCATCAAACATTCCGGCCTGGATCCCCAGACCTTGGAATTCTTCGAAAAAGAGATCCTGGAATCTTCCGAAGCCTATATGGGCAAGAGCGTCTTCCCGAAAGTAGTGGAAGGCCAGGAAGTGGGGGCCTATCTGCTGGTGACGTTGGATTCCAACGATCGGGACCAGTTGGATAAACTGGTAGAAGAAGCTGCCGAGATGCTCCTGGAAGCCGGTGCCCTGGATGTGCTGGTAGCCGATACTCCTATGTTCCTGGAAAAGACCTGGGCAGCCCGTTCCTCCTTCCTGGAAGGCATCGAAGAACAGTTTGCTCTGCTGGATGAATGCGACGTGGTGGTCCCCGTTTCCCGGATCCCGGATTTCGTCCTGTACATCAAGGAAATCCAGGGAGACTTCCCCTTCGAAGTGAAGATGTTCGGCCATGCTGGCGACGGCAACCTGCACATCTACACCTGTGCCAATGACATGGACCTGGTGGAATTCAAAAAGTCCGTGGAACAGTTCATGCACCTCCTGTACGCCAAATGTACCGAACTGGGAGGACAGATTTCCGGGGAACACGGCATCGGCTTCGGCAAAGTCCAGTTCCTGGCAGAAAACCTGGGCGAAGCGCCCATCCGCTTGATGCAGGGCATCAAGGAAGTATTCGATCCCAATCTGATCCTGAATCCCAATAAGGTATGCTTCTAAAGAGGAGGGGCTGCTGCACACGCAACAGCCCCTCTCTTTTTCATTCCCCCCATACCTCTTGGGAGATGGATCTCACTAGGGCCAATTTGGCCCATTGTTCTGCTTCGGTCAGTTTATTGCCGATTTCGCAGGAGGCGAAACCACACTGGGGGCTGAGGCAGAGATTTTCCAACGGTACATACTTTGCTGCTTCGTGGATCCGGGCGATGACCTGTGCCCGGTCTTCCAGTTCCGGACGCTTGGTGGTGATGAGCCCCAGCACCACCTTTTTCCCGGGGGCCACTTCCTTCAGGGGTTCGAAGTTCCCGGACCGTTCATCATCGAATTCCAGGTAGAAGGCATCCACCTTTTCCTTTCCGAACAACAGGGGCGCAATGGGACCGTAGCCGCCCCGGGCTGCCCAGGTAGAATGGTAGTTGCCCCGGCATACATGAGTGTTGATCACCAGATCAGCGGGACGGTTTTCCAGGGCTAGGTTGTTCAGCCGTAGGTATTCCTCCGCTACCTGTTTCAGGGAAACGGCTCCCTTCTGCCGTTTGTTCCAGTATTCCGTGTCGCAGAACATGCCCCAGGTGCAGTCATCCAGCTGGATGTTCCGGCAGCCGGCTTCATACAGATCCCGGAACACCTGCCGGTAGGCGGCGGCAATGTCCTGGAGCAGTTCTTCCCGTTCCGGGTACACTGCATCTGTGATTTTCCCGTTGTCCCCTCGGTACAGTTCTGCCAGCAGCTGAGCCGGGGCTGGGAGGGTCTGCCGGGCCAAGGTGTTTTCATCCTCGAACCCTTTCACATATTTGAAATGTTCTACAAAGGGATGGTCCTTCCCGCTGATTTTCCCGGTGACGATGGCGGTGCCCCGGGCGGTCTCTTCCCCGTGGAACAGGTAGCCCTGTTCCAGCTCGATATGGGTGATGCCCTGGAAGCCCCAGAAAAAGTCCAGATGCCAGTAGCTCCGCCGGAATTCCCCGTCAGTGATGGCATGGAGCCCGGCGGCCTTCTGCTTTGCAATGAGTTTGGCGATTTCCTCGTCCTCCACCTGCTTCAGGTCCAGGGCGGCGATCTCCCCCCGGGCAAACCGGGCCCGGGCCTCTTTCAGCCGGTCCGGCCGCAGGAAACTCCCAACAATGTCAAAACGGAATGGTGCACGCAAAGTCATGATTCAAAACCCCTCTCTTTATTCCGAGCATTTTGCTCTGTTTTGTTTCTTCATAGGTCTTATTGTAACGGATGGAGAGGAGTTTGTATAATGGATAAAAAGTTGGGGTTGGTATAGATAAAAAGAATAGCGGGAGCTTTCGCTCCCGCTATTCTTTGGCTCCATTCCCGTGCTCCCGGAAATAATGGGGGGAATCTCCCCACTTCCCGAATCCCACCGTGTCTCCCACTGACGCCACCCGGGCGGACAAGCAGTTCCGGCACTGGTCTGGGCTGTCTTCCACACAGGGTTTGTTGTCATAGAGCAGGTAGTCGGGACGGAATTTGGGCAGGGTCACAATGGGCATCAGGATGTTGGCCCCGGCTTTGAGTCCCAGTTCCCGTCCCAGGGGATTCAAGGCTTGGAGGGCAGTGGTTGCGGCAATGTTCACATCCTTCAGGAACAGCCGGGTCACGGCAATCATGTTCAGCCCCAGGATGAACCGATGCTGCTGAGCTTCCGGGGTATTGCCCCCAGCGGCCACCACCTGTTTCCCCAAAGGAGTGTTGTGGTGGACCACATAAGGTCCCATGCCGATCATGTCAATGTCCATGTCCCGGTAGAACAGGATATCGTCGGCCAAATTTTCCAGTGTCTGGCCCGGCAGGCCGATCATCACTCCGGTTCCTACCTGGTACCCCAGTTTCCTGAGGATTTCCAGGCAGTGCTTCCGCACAGCCCATTCATGATGCCCATCCTGTGGATGAAGGGTAGCATAAAGTGCCGGACTGCTGGTTTCGATCCGCAGGAGATACCGATGGGCCCCCGCTTCCTTCCAGCGCCGGTAAGTATCTTCCGTCTGTTCCCCCAGACACAGGGTAAGCCCCAGTTTCCCGTCGCTGAGCTTCTTGATGTCCCGGATCAGGCTTTCCACATAAGCGATGAATTCTTCATCCTGCCGTTCTCCCGACTGGAGGGTCAAAGATCCGTACTGGTTGTCCAGGGCCCACTTCGCCATAGCCAGGATGTCCTCCCGGGAGGTGTCGAACCGTTCCACTTCCTCATTGTCCCGGCGGATACCGCAGTAGAGGCAGTCTTTGATGCACCGGTTGGAAAATTCCAGGAGGCCCCGGTAATAGGCCACCCGGCCCACGGAAGCGCTTTTCACCGCATAGGCGGCGTCATAGAGGGCCTTCCGGTCTTCCGGGTCGGTAAGTCCCAGCAGGGTGACCAGATCTTTCCGGTCCAGGTTGTCTTTGTGCAACAGTGTTTGGAGATCCATACAAATCCTTTCTTTATTCTTCTTTTTCTTTGATCAGGCCCTGCTTCTTCTTGTTGGCGTAGACGAAATAATAGGGCAGGATCACCAGGCAGCCTCCCAGCCCCCAAATCAGCTGCATGGTCTTGGCGTTGGACAGCATCCACAGGCTGGTGATAAGGGCGATCACCGGAATGGTGATGCCCCCGGGGATCTTGTAGGTCCGGGGCCGGTCCGCCCACTTCTTCCGGAACACGATCACCGCCAGACAGGTAGGCAGGTACTGGGTGAACCGGGATACGGCGCTGATGGCCGCCAGGGTGGTGAAACTGCCGCTCCAAGCCAGGGCAATGCTCAATACGGCGATGACGATACTGGCCACATAGGGGGTCCCCCAGGGCGTCCGTTTGGCCAAGATTTCCGGCAGCATCCCGTCTTCCGAAAGGGAAGTACAGGCCCGAGGTGCAATGAAGGATTCCGCCATGTTGATGCCCCCCATGGAAAACAGGGTACCCACCAAGATGATGTAGGACCCCACCGGCCCCAGGATCCGCCCGAAGGCGGTCTGGATGGGAGCCTTGTCCGCAGCCAAGTCCGGTCCCAGGATGCCGATGGAAATGGCTACCACCAGCATATAGATCACCGTTACCAGCACCATGGTCAGGATGATCCCCCGGGGCAGGTTTCTTTTGGGATCTTTGAAGTCTTCCGCCCCCACGGCAATGGCTTCAAAGCCCGTGAAAGCAAAGAACATGGTGATGGCCGCATTGGCAAAGGCTCCCTTTTCCAGATGAGCCGGCACAAGAGGAATAAAATTGCTACCGTTGAGGAAAAAGATCCCTAAGGCGATGAACAGCACCAAGGGCACCAGCTTGGATACGGTGAGGATATTGTTCAAGTATTTGGTGGTTTTCACCCCTGCGATGTTCAAGGCGCTGAGTCCTCCGATGAGAAGAGCGGAGATCACATCTTTGGCCCCATCCCCGGCAAGGGCCGGGAAGGCAGCTCCCAAGGCCGTGGCGAATCCTACGGCCATGGCCGCCCAGGCGATGATGGTCACCACCAGTTTCAATACCCCGATCTCATAGCCCCAGAAATCCCCGAAAGCTGCTTTGGCATACAGGTAGGGGCCTCCGTTCCGAGAAAAGAAACCGGCGGCTTCTGCAAAACACAGGGCCAGAGCCCCGGCCAGGCAGGCATCGAAGAGCAGGATGCCCAGAGAAGCAGTCCCCATCAGGGCATAAGCCCGGTTGGGCAGAAGGAAGATTCCCGTTCCGATGATGCTGTTGATGCCCAGGAGGATGATGCTGAACAAACCGAATTTTTCTTTTTTTTCCGTCATGTTATGCGTTTTCTCCTTTGGCGGCTGCAATGAAATCAGCAAAAAGGGCTCTGGCTTGTTCATTGTTGATGGACATCATCTCTGGATGGAACTGATAAGCCATGAGATAATTTTCTCCTGTCCCTTCCAGGATTTCCACCGTGCCGTCCTTGGCCCGTCCAGTCACGGCAAGGCCTTTCCCTACCTGGTGCACCGTCTGATGATGGTGAGTATTGGTGACCCATTCCGTCCGGTCCAAGATACGCGCTGCCCGGCTTCCAGCCTGGATTTCCACCGTATGGGTAGGGGTGGCCGGGTCCTGGTTCTGGGAATGCTTCACAAAGGAATTTTTGTCCAGAGACAGGTCCTGGTACAGGGTTCCCCCATGCCCCACGTTGATGATCTGGCAGCCCCGGCAGATGCCTATGACAGGGATTCCCCGCTTTTCCGCTTCCCTAAGGAGCAGCAGGTCGAACTTGTCCCGGGCCGGCCACACCGGACCGATCTGCCGGCAGGGTTCCTCTCCATACAAGAGGGGATACACATCGTGGCCGCCGCTGAGCACCAGCCCGTCCACCCGGCTCATGATTTCCCGGGTGGCTTCCTCATCTTCCGTAAAGGGCACCAGGATGGCCACGCCCCCGGCTTCATTTACGGAACGGATATAGTCATCGTTCACATAAGAACGGTGGTACCCGGCAAAAACGCCGTGGCCGTCCACCATGTGGCTTCCGGAAACGCCGATCAAAGGTCTTGTCATACTGCATCTCTTCTTTCTGTTGTTGGTTTGTTTTTATGATTGTTTGTGAAACAGCTGGTTGGCATAATTGACGCTGGCCACTGCATTGGCCCCGTAGAAATCCGCGCCGATGGTCCGGGCGTATTCTTCAGTCATCACGGCGCCTCCCACCATCACCCGGCACTCCGGCAGGGTCCGGCGGATCTGGCGGATGGTCTCTTCCATGGCCCCCACAGTGGTAGTCATGAGAGCGCTGAGCCCCACCAGTTTGGCATCATGATCCCGGGCGGCTTTCACCACTTCTTCCGGAGGCACGTCCTTCCCCAAATCGATGACCTGGTACCCATAGTTTTCCAGGAGTACCTTCACGATGTTCTTGCCGATATCGTGGATATCCCCTTTCACCGTGCAGATGACAATGGGTTCTCCCTTTTCCGTACTGGTCCCGGTGGCAATGGACTGTTTCAGGATCTCGAACCCGGCTTTGGCCGCGTCGGCGCTCACCAGCAGCTGGGGCAGGAACAGCTTTTTCTTTTCAAACAGGTCCCCTACGATGTTGAGGCCCGGGATCATGGATTCATTGATGATGTCCAGGGCGGGTTTGCCTTCCGCCAGCTGTTTCCGGACCCCGGTTTCCACCTGGCTGATCAGGCCCCTGACAATGGCCCCTTCCAGGGGATATTCCTTCTGGGCCCCTTTGGCCGCCGGTTTGGCACTGCCCTGGGATTTGGCCACCGCCACCATCTGAGGGGCGTCGGCAAAGTATTCCACATACTTCTTGCAGCCTTCATCCTTCCCGCTGAGGGCCCCGTAGGCAATGTACGCGCCCATCATGGCTCCGCTGTTGGGGTTGATGATCCCGGCGGACAGCCCCGCTTCCATGGCCAGGGCGAAGAAGGCGCTGTTCACCGCCTCCCGGCTGGGGAGCCCGAAGGAAATGTTGGACACCCCCATGACGGTCTTAATGTGCCGGGCCTTCAGCTGCCGGATCACTTCCAGGTCAATCTGGGCGTTCTGGCCTCCGGTACTGATGGTCATGGCCAGAGGATCCATCACCATGTCCTTGGCCGGGATCCCGTATTTTCCGGCTTCGGCGATGATCTTGTCCGCCACTTTCAGACGGCCTTCCGGGCTGTCCGCAATGCCTCCCTCATCCAGGCACAGCCCTACCAGGGCCGCCCCGTATTTTTTGGCCAGAGGCAGGACCTTCTCCATGTTTTCCGCCTTGCCGTTGACGGAGTTCAGCAGAGGACGGCCGTTGTACACCCGCAGCCCCCGTTCCATGGCTTCGATGTTGGAGGTGTCGATCTGGAGGGGCACAGAGGTAATGGACTGGAGGGTGAGGATCACCTTTTCGATGAGAGCCGGTTCATCCACCCCCGGCACCCCCACATTCACATCCAGCACCTGGGCCCCCTTGTCCAGCTGTTCCAGGGCCAGTTGGCACACATAGTCCATGTTCTGGGCCTTCAGGGCTTCTTTCAGACGGGGTTTTCCCGTGGGATTGATCCGTTCTCCGATGATCACCGGCATCTCTTCGAAATCCATTGCCGTACCGTAGCCGGCAATGGCACAGGGTGCCCCGGTTCTGGGCTGTGGCAGGGGAATGGTCCGGCAGGCCTGGATGAGCCGGGCAATGTGGGCCGGAGTGGTGCCGCAGCAGCCTCCCAGTACAGAAACCCCCGCTTCTGCAAAAGGAACCATCAAAGGAGCATAGCCTTCCGCATCGATGTGGAACACGGTCTTTCCGTCCTTCTGGACCGGCAGCCCGGCATTGGGGTTGGCCACCAGCGGGATGTCCACTGCCTGGAGAGCCCGGGGCACCAGCTTCACCAGGGTATCAGGGCCCTGACCGCAGTTGAAGCCCACAGCTGCGGCTCCCAGGGCTTCCGCCATTACAAAGGCCGTGGTCACATCCGCCCCGTTCAGCAGCTTCCCGTCCTCGTCGAAAGTAAAAGTGCACACAATGGGCAGATCTGAATTTTCCTTGGCCGCCAGGATGGCCGCCTTGGCTTCATAGCTGTCGCTCATGGTCTCGATGAGGATCAGGTCCGCTCCGGCGGCAGCCCCGGCCTTCACCTGGGCGGCGTACAGAGAGACCGCTTCCTCAAAGGGCAGGTCCCCGAAGGGCTGGAGCAGTTTCCCGGTAGGCCCCAGATCCAGGGCCACAAAACCGGTCTTGCCTTCTGCCCCAAAGGCAGCCCGTGCATTTTCCACTCCGGTCCGGACCAGTTCTTCCACTTCCGGCTGGCCGTGGGCGGCACCGAACTTCAGGCCGTTGGCCCCGAAGGTGTTGGTTTTCAGGATATCCACCCCGGCCCGTACATAGGCCTGATGGATGGCTCGGACCTTCTCCGGATGGAACAGGTTCCAGGTTTCCGGCAGTTCTCCCGGCTTCAGGCCGGCTTCCTGGAGCATGGTGCCCATAGCTCCGTCAAAAAACAGCCGTTTGGTATGCAGTGCTTCTGTAAAATTCATAGTTCCTCCTGACGAAAAGGACAGTCCACATTGCCGCAGGCGGCACATTTGCTTTTCTTCCCGCAGCAGCTCTCTGCCGCTGCAGCAGGCATTTTTCCGCTCCGGTCGATGCCGATCACAGCGGTGACGCTTTTGGTGGGGGCCATGATTCCCCCGGCAGTAAGGGTAAGCCCGATGGTCTTGGGACAATTCAGGAGACGGAAGATTTTCTGCTGTTCCGTCAGATCCCAGTCCCCATACCCGGGGGAAAACCGGCTCCGGTACTGCCAGGTATCCGGCAGATCCTGCTTCCACAGGACCTCCTGCTGATCCAGGTAGCTTTCAATCAAAGACGCAGCCACTGCCTGGGCCGCCGCCCCTTCGGCGATGCTCCGGATGCTGATCCGGCGCAGGGCCGTATCCACCCGGGCCCCCAGGGTAGCTCCGAACAGCAGCAGGGTATCACAGCCCTCCAGGTGCCGGGCCAAGCCGGAACTGACGAATTCCGTCCCCTCTTCCAGGATCACCCGGCCCTTTTCCCGTTCCGAGCCCTGGACCACCCGGCAGCTCCACTGCTGGATCACATTCCGGGGCTGGACTTCGTTCCGCAACTGGAGAAAAGCCCGGTCCACCGTCACTTTCGCCTGTTCATCCCCCGGCCGGGCTCCGAAATACCGGAGGGCTTCTTTTTCATCGAACTGGATCCGCAGGTTTCCCATATTGGTCCTCCTTTCAGCAGCGGATGATTTCCGACAGGCTGCTGCGGATGCCTCCGATGATGTCCGGCTTGTTCATGGTGTAAATGTGGATGTTGGTGAAGCCGTTGGCGATCAGGTCCACGATCTGGCCGATGGCATAGGCCATCCCTGCCTGTTTCAGAGCCGCCGGATGGTCCGCGAACCGTTCCGCCATGGCCCGGAGAGGGGCTGGCACCGGAGTACCGCTCAGGGTGAAAATCTTTTCAATCTGTTTCAGGTTGGTCACCGGCATGATCCCGGCCACCACCGGCACATGGATACCCTTGGCCAACATCCGGTACATGAAGTTGTAGAACATGGCATTGTCGAAGAACATCTGGGTCACCAGGAAATCGCACCCAGCCTCCACTTTCATCTTGGTATGCTCCAGATCTTCATCCAGCCCGGCAGCTTCCGGATGGCCTTCCGGGTAGGTAGCACCTCCCACACAGAAATCCCCGTAGCTCTTGATTTTCTTTACCAGGTCGCTGGCATGGGCATAATCTCCCAGAGGATGTTCCTGCCCCTGGGGCAGATCTCCCCGGAGGGCCAGCACGTTCTGGACGTGGGCAGCCTTCAGCTGGTCTAGTACCTGTTCGATTTTCTCTTCATCAGCTCCCACACAGGTGAGATGGGCCAGGGCCGGCACCCCGCACCGTTCGATTTCGGAAACCAGAGCCACACTCTTACCCACGGCCGTTCCCCCGGCTCCGTAGGTGACGCTCATATAATCCACGCCTTGGATGGCGATGGTCCGGACGATTTCCTGAGCATGTTCCAGCTCACTGCCTTTCTTGGGCGGGAACAATTCACAGGATACGCAAACCTTTGGACTCTTCAATAGGTCTATGATTTTCAAAAAAAGTACCCCCTCACGTTGAAACAAAAGTATATCGTTTCATTTTAACGCAGGGAGTACCCAAAAAGCAAAGTTTTTTTCCGTTTTCAGCCCCTCAGGCGGTCAGCTTGATCCCGATGACCAGCAGCCCGACAAAAACCCAGGTCACTGGACGGATGGGATCATGGAACAGGAATACCCCGATCAGTACGGAACCCACGGCTCCGATGCCGGTCCAGATGGGGTAGGCCAGGGACAGGGGCAGCTTCTTGGTGGCCAGGACCAGAGCCCCAAAGCTGACGACCAGCCCCGCAAGGGTAGCCAAGGTATAGCCCAGGCGGGTAAAGCCTTCACTGAGCTTCATGCAGGCTGACCAGATGCATTCAAAAGCCCCTGCCACAAAGAGATAACACCAAGCCATTTTCATACGTATTCCTCCTCCAATGAAACAAAAAACGCCAGTCCCTGTATCTTCTATGGCCTAACGATACAGGTTCTGACGTTCCACTTCTACCCGGCAGCAGAAACAATATAGATTGACGTGTATATCCTACAAAATGACCGCTTTTTTGCTAAAGGGTCCATGATCCTTTCGCAACTTCCCAGTGGCTTTTTTTATTCCGCCTTAAACAGTGGCAGATCAGCCAATACGGTAATGTCCTTCCGGCCGATGGAATCGCCTTCTGCCAGGATGGCCATTTTTCCGTTCACCATACCCCCGGCTTCTGCCACCAGTTCTTCCAGTGCCTTCATGGAGCCTCCGGTGCTGATCACATCGTCCACCAAGGTCACCTTATGGCCCCGCACCCGTTCGATGTCTTCATCCTGGAGGCAGAGCATCTGTTTGCCCTGGGTGGTGATGGATTCATCTTCCACAACCAACGGATGTTCCATATAAGCCTTGATAGATTTCCGTGCTACGATATACCGTTCCATCCCCAGGATCCGGGCCATGGCATGGACCAGGGGGATTCCCTTGGTTTCCGCTGCCATCAGGATATCCGTCCCCTCCGGCACCCTTTTGGCCAGTTCTGCAGCCGTCTTTTCCACGATTTCCGTATCCCCCAGGATCACGAACCCAGCAATGGCCAGGGTATCCGAAATATTGATCACCGGCAGAGACCGTTTGACCCCTGCTACATCCAGTTCATAAAACCGTTTTGCCACTTGGCACCCTCCCCATTCTCTTTTGCTTTTCCTTTATCCACAGGCAGGACCCCCGTATTTTCCCGGTTTTCCCCCTGTCTGGCAGGAATTATCCACAATATCCACAGTACAGATGTTCATAAGTGGATAACTCTGTGCATAACTTACAGATCATTGGTCATGCGGGGCGGCATGCTCCATTCCACCAGGACACCGGTGTTGACCCACAGCCGGGTCAGAGCCTGCTGGCAGTCCTGCCAGCTTTTCCCGGGATCCACCGTCACTTCTCCGAAATGGTACGTGCACTGATCCGTAGGGACCTGCAGCTGCCGGGGCCCAGTGAGGAACTCCCGCACTTTCCGGGCCGCTTCTTCGGCATCCGGGATAAATACTGTCATTTCATGGGTTTCTTCGTTGTAGTCCAGATACCCGTAATGTCCTTGATAATTCAGTGTTACGCTTTGTATTGCCATTGCTCCTACCGCACCTCTCTTTATGATATGCCATTATATCACAAAATAGGGGGTGCCGTCATTCTTTGCGGACCATGGGTTTCAACCGCTGTTCCAGGGGCATGCTTTTCTTGGGCGCATGGGCTTTGGCCCGGCTCATGAGGGCCGCTTGGACACTGATCCGTTTCCGGCCGTGGGGATAAGCCCGGCGCCAGGTACCGTTGGCCAGCATCACATGGGCTCCCACATTGTCCTTCAGGCACAGATCCAGGAATTCCTTCACCCGCTCGATGTGAGCCTTTCGTTCCACCGGGAACAGCAGTTCCACCCGGTCGTTCAGGTTCCGGGGCATCATATCTGCACTGGACAGGTAGAGCTCTTCATTCCCATTGTTGGCGAAATAGTACACCCGGCTGTGCTCCAAGAACCGGCCGATGATAGACCGGACCGTGATATTCTCACTGACTCCTTTGATCCCCGGCCGCAGGCCGCAGATTCCCCGGACGATCAAGTCGATCTTCACCCCTGCCTGGGAGGCTTCGTAGAACTTCCGGATCACTGGCTGGTCGATCAAGGAATTCATCTTGGCAGCGATATACCCGGTACCCCCTGCCTTCACATGGGCGATTTCCCGGTCCACCAGCTCATAGATCTTTTCCCGGAGCCCGATGGGCGCCATCACCAGTTTGTTGAACACGGGAGGTTCCGAATAGCCGCTGAGCACGTTGAAGAAGGCAGAAGCATCCTGTCCGTACTGGTCATTGGCGGTCAGGAGCCCCAGATCCGTATAGAGCTTGGCGGTCTTGTCGTTGTAGTTCCCGGTGCCCAGATGTACATACCGTTTGATTCCGTCCACTTCCTTCCGGACGATGAGGATGATCTTGGAGTGTGTCTTCAGGCCCATGAGACCGTAGATCACGTGGCAGCCAGCTTTTTCCAGCCGCCGGGCCCAGACGATATTGTTCTCTTCGTCGAACCGGGCCTTCAGTTCTACCAAAGCCGTGACCTGCTTGCCGTTTTCCGCCGCCCGGGCCAGAGCCGCCACCAGGGGAGAATTCCCGCTGACCCGGTACAAAGTCTGTTTGATGGCCAATACCTGGGGATCTTCCGCGGCTTCCGCCACCAGTTTCACAATGGGGTCGAAGCTTTCGTAGGGATGGTGGAGGAGGATGTCATGTTCCCGGATTTTCCCGAACAGATCCTCATAATCCGGCAGTTCTTCCGGCTGTTGGCCGATGTAAGGTGTGAATTTCCACTGTTCCATGCCGGGCTGGTCGATGAACTTGTTCAGGAAAGTCAGGTCCAGCGGTCCCTGGATTTCATACACATCCCGGGGCTCCAAGTCCAGGTTCTTCACCAGGAAATCCTTCAGGTATTTGTCATCGGTGGCATTGATTTCCAACCGGACCGCCGCGCCCCGCTTCCGTTTCCGCAGGGACCGTTCGATTTCCTTCATCAGGTCCTGGGTGGCATCTTCCTCCACTTCCAGATCGCTGTCCCGGGTGATCCGGAAGGGGACCATATCCACGATGGTAAGCCCTTTGAACAGATCCTGGCAGTGTTCCATGATCAGGTCTTCCAGGAACACATAGGCCCGTGCTCCATCCTTTCCCACCAAGGAAATGAACCGGGGCAGCACCGAGGGGACTTGGATGAAAGCGATTTTCTGTGCCCCTTTCTTATCCCGGAGTTCCACAGCGATGTTCAGCGATTTATTGGCCAGGAAGGGGAAGGGCCGGGCCGCATCCACCGCCATAGGGGTCAGTACCGGGAAGACCATTTCCTGGTAATAACTCTCCAGTTCCCGCCGTTGGTCCGGAGTGACGTCCATCACTCGGGAGAAGGAAATGGCATATTTTTCCAGTTCATTGATGAGGGCAAAGAAATACCGGTATTTCAATTTCATCTGGTTGTGGGCGGAAAGGGAAATCTCCCGAAGCTGGTCCTCCACGCTGAGGCCGGCAGCATCCACCCGTTCCACACCGGTTGCTTTCTGCTCGATGAGCCCTGCCACCCGGACCATGAAGAACTCATCCAGGTTAGAAGCGGAAATGGCCACGAACCGCAGCCGTTCCAAGAGGGGAAGGTTCCGCACCCCCGCTTCCCGCAGCACCCGCAGGTTGAACTTCAGCCAGCTCAGTTCCCGGTTTACGTAATACTCAGGTTTATTCAGATCGATTTTCATCATTTCTCCTCTGCTTTCTCCAGTACCGGCTGCAGGCCAAAGACTTCTTCAAAGAAGCTGCCCCGCTTGCCGAAAGTCCATTCTTCCAGGGAAAGGTTTTCCCGGCTCTTGGCCAGGACCCGCAGTTCATTGCCCCGGATCACTACTTTGCAGCCGCGGATCTTCTGCCGCCCACTGATGTCCAGAGAATCCGCCAGCCGAAGGATGGCCGCCAGCTTGGCCACCAGCGGAGGAATGCTGCTGCCGAAATCTTTGGGTTCATTCCCATTCAGTTCCGGCCGGTCCAGGGTATACAGATAGGAAATCTGGGCGATGGTATGGCACTGTTCCACACTGAAGCCCAAAAGATCCGCACTGTCGATCAGATAATAATTGTACCTGTCGTAAGTCCGCATAGAAGCGTACTTCCCAATGTTGTGCAGATAGGCCGCCGCCCGCAGCAGGATTTTATCTTCCTGGTCCAATCCCTGAGAAGGTGCCAGGGCATCGAAGAGAGTACAGCACATCTTTTCTACCCAAGCTGCATGGGGCGCATCATAGTGGAAACGGTTCCCGATGCTCCGGACCAGGCTCATCTGGATGTCCAGCATCTCTTCCAAGAACTTCCGATCCAGCTGCCGGGCGATGTAGAGGATCTTCATCCCGTCCACAAACCGGTCCACTGGCATAAGGATCTGCTGGGCCCGGGACATTTCCATGAGCAGCTGGCAGAGTGTGATGGCCGGCAGGGCCACTTCCGTCTCTTCCGGGCTCAGGCCGAACAGCTTCTCCAGCTGGCTTTCTTTCAGCCGGTGGACTTTTCTATAGAAATCAGCCACTTCCTCCGCTGTAAAGGAGATATTTTCCTTCCGGGTCCGTTTCTTTCCGAAAAGATCCAGGAGCACCTGGCTTTCCGTCCCTGTGAGCACCAGCATGCTGATGGTCTCATCCTCCAGTTCTTCTGCCACCACCCCGATCCTGTCCTGGAGATATTCCTTCAGGGCTTGTTCGAAATGGATGCTGGACCGTTCGTTCCGGGTGAACTGTTCCTTCAGCCGTACCAGCCCTACATGGAGATTCTGCTGGAATTTCACTTCTCGGTCCTTCACATAAGTAAGGCCCAATCCTCCGGACGAGATATCCGCCAGAAGGACCCCTTCCCGGGGCATGGGCAGTTCCTGCCGGATTTCCATGGTCCGCAGCAGAGAAGCCATCTTGGTGTAGATTTCCCGGGACATATTCACCACTTCGATCTGGAAGCCGGTCTTCACCAGCACCTGATCCAGGAAATACTGCTGGTTCTCCGCTTCCCGGACTGCAGTGGTAGCCTGGAGGATATAGGATTTCACTCCGTATTCCCGCATCACCTGGCGGTACCCTTTGAGAATCTCCACGATCTGCAGCATGGTCCCGAAAGAGATCTTCCGGGTCTGGAAAGTCTCTTCCCCCAGCCGGACCTTGTTGCGCAGTTCCGTAATGATCCGGATGTCATCCAGACCGGTATATTCTATCAGCTGCATGGTGATGTTTTCTGAGCCCAGATGGATCACCGCTGCAGAACGCAATTTTTTCTTTGCCATAAGTACCTCCTTGCCTTGGGTATAACCCGGTTTGTCCTACCCCCTGCGGTCCCAATCGTGTTATACTATTTTTAGTTTAACACTTCTATTATAAGAAAAAAACAGTGTAAACGGGGTATAGATTTTTTATATTACACTGCCTGGATCGGGGGATCATATGAAACGCATTGCCATCATTGACGTGGGGTCCAACTCCGCCCGTCTTGTCATCATGGAAATCCATGCTTCCAACGCCTGCAATCTGGTCTACAACCAGAAGGACCCGCTGCGGCTGGCCCTGAAGACCGACAAAAAAGGCTACCTGACGGAAGAGGCCTTTACCGCCACCACTAACTGCCTGAAGAACTTCGCTTCCATGTGCCGGATCTTTCAGGCGGACGAAATCATCGCTGTGGCCACCGCTGCCATCCGGAACGCTCCCAACGGAGCCAAATTGGCCAAAGCCGCCTCTCAGGCTTCCGGCATCAACTTGGAAATCATCTCTGGGAAGACCGAAGCCTACCTCAGCTATCTGGGAGTCATCAACACCATCGACGTGAAAGATGCGGTGATCTTCGACTTAGGGGGCGCTTCCACAGAAGTGATCCTGGTGAAGGACCGGAAACTGGTGGACAGCGTCAGCCTGCCCATCGGCTGCGTGAACCTGACCAAGAATTTCAAGCTGAACAATGCCGCAGATCCAGTTGCCCTGAATAAGATGCGCCGGGCCATCAATGACCAGATGCAGAAAGCGCCTTGGATCGCCGGCTGCGGCCTTTCCCTGGTGGGGGTAGGGGGAACGGCCCGTTCCATAGGGAAGATCGAACAGAAACGGACCAAATATTTCACCTCCAAGCTCCATAACTACCAGTTCGGGATCCAAGATTTCAAGGAATGGTATAAGACCCTGCCGGGCACCACCCTGGCCACCCGGCGCCGGATTCCCGGCCTGTCCAACGATCGGGCGGACGTGATCATCGCCGGTTCCTCCATCATCAAAGCTCTGGCGGACCGGAGCAAGACCCGGAAGCTGATTGTTTCCGGCTGCGGGCTCCGGGAAGGGCTGTTCTCCCAATACCTCCACGAACATACGGACCGGCCCCTGATCACCCCCAACATCCTGGAAACCGCCCGAGAAAACATGATCCATCTCTATTCTCCCGATGAAGAACACTGCCGGCAGGTGGCCCGTTACGCTCTCCAACTGTTCCGGGGCTGGCAGTCCCTCCACAAACTGGATCCGGTCCGCTGGGAACCCCTTCTGGAAACGGCTGCCCTACTCCATGACACAGGGATCACCATCAACTATTATAACCACACCCGGCACAGCGGTTATCTGATCGAAAACGGAAAACTCTTCGGTTTGAACCACCTGGATGTGGTCTATACCGCCATCATTGCCGCCTGGCACCACGGGGTGAACCGGGGCTACCTGCGGAACAAAGCCTACCGGAAACTGATTCCAGAGATCGATCTGAAACGGCTGAGCAATGCTGCCCTGCTCCTGGCCCTGGCGGAATGCCTGGATTACACCCAGACTGAGACCATCGAGACCATCGAACCCGCCATCCTGAATGGCGGTGCCGTCCTGACTCTCACCGCTGCCAGGACCCCGGCGGTGGAACTCCAGCAGCTCCAGTCCATGACAAAATGGTTCCGAAAAAACATGGGCTGCAGTTTGACCGTGGTGGTGAAGGAAGGGAAATAAAAAATGGGCTGTGAAGAAATGGATTTCTCATTTCTTCACAGCCCATTTTTTCTACGCCAGGATTCCCAGCTCCTGCAGACCTTCCTGGACTGCGTTCATTTCTTCATCCACCCGGGTTTCCACTTTCAGGGTGTGGGCTCCATGGGTCAGCGTAACGATCAGAGGGGCATCGCTGGCCCGGAGTTTGTCCACATACTGCCGGACATCCCGGCGGCTGTAGATGTTCATATCAATATGGATGATGCCATAAACCTCATGAGACAGGGTCAAGCCCCGGATGATCCCTCCGTTGTCCACCACTGCATTGAGCTCGGCTTCCAGTTCATCCTCGTCCATGGTCTTGCTGCAGCAGTGGAGGCTCCGGTTGCAGCCCCGTTCTTCCGCCGGACCCTGGAGCTGATAGCCCCGTGCCGTAGAAAGGATCGGTTTGCCACTGCTGCGCAGGATTGCTACATCTCCTACGATGATCTGCCGAGTCACATCCAGTGCCTTAGAAAGTTCGATCCCAGTAATGGGCCTGTCCGCATTTTCCAAGATCTCATACAGTTTTTCCCGTCTCATTTGATTGTTCATGGTCGTCCCTTTCTCTATTTTCCTTGCCAAAAATCCCTGGCTGTCCTGGAACAAGCTGATGGACTGGATCAGCGCTTCTTTTCAATAATGACTATTTCTTAAATTACTACTCTCTATTATAGAAAAACATTTGTCATTTTTCCAGAGTTATTAATACAAATTACGAAATATTTTACAATTTATTATATAATTATGTAAATATCTGTGTCTGTCTTTGGACTTTTCAGCTGTTTTTCTTTTTCATCCTAAAGGACCTGTACAAGAAACGAAAAAAGCCCCTTTCCTGCCAGCATTCTGTTTCCAAGAATAGCATACCAGCAAAAGGGACTTTTCCAAAATATGTTTTTATTAAGAGCAGTATTTAAAAACTAAATATACGAAATTACAGCCGGCCGGACATAATTTCCGCTCCCCGTTTCTGCAGGAGCTCCACCATGCCTTCCATGTATTGGGGCACACGTTCCCGGGCATGATAGGCCGCCATCACCCGGCGCCGGTGCCCTGGGATATCCAGCTGGTACAGATTCACCGCTTTGGAATACCGAAAAGTCCGGGTATAGGCTTCCCGCACCATACAAATCCCCACCCCTTCTGCCACCAGCTGGAGGATCAGCTCTATGCTGCGGATGACGATCAGCTGACGGGGCCGGATTCCTTGTTCCTGAAAGATCCTGTCCTGGAGTGCCCGGGTACTCTGGTCTGGGGTGGTAGCCAGGAATACCTGTCCGCTGAGGGTCTCCGGCTGGAGGACGCCATAGGGCTGCCCCTGAGAAAACACAGCCCGGCTGTTCAAAGGGTGGCCCTGGGGTACTGCCACCAAGAATTCCTCCTGGAACAGCTCCCGGGCCTCCATAGTCCGGTCCAGATTCTCTTCGTTGACCACTACCAGATCCAGTTCATGTTTCTGGAGCAGCTCTTTAAGGAAAGTCATGTTCCCCTGGCGCAGGACCAGTTCCACCTTAGGCCATCTTTCATGGAAATCTTTCAGGACACGGGGCAGGAACCAGGCGCCCCGGAGCACGGAAATCCCCATCCGGAGCCGCCCGGCCTCATCGCTGAGCAGCATGCTCATCTCACTGTCGAACCGGCTGGAGATGGCCAGGATTCCCCGGGCATAATGGACATACCGTTCTCCCGCTTTGGTCAGTATGAAGCGCTTGCCCTGTCGGCAGAACAATGGCATGCCCAGGTGCTTCTCCAGATTGCTGATGTAGATGCTCAAGGCCGGCTGGGAAATATACAGCCGGTCAGCCGCCCGGGTCAGGTTGCCGCATTCAGCCAACGTACAGACATACCGCTGTTCTTTTAGATCCATCGTCCTCCCTCATCCGTTCCACGGCTTTCCTTTTATTCCGTTCATAGACATTATTGCTTTTCTTTATAATGCTGCAAGTCATATTATACAATAAAACGGAAAATATAGCAAAAAATATTAAAAAGTTAACACTTATATATAGCCATGTATAGAATGAGTGAGACAATGTTCTTTTTTATCTATTTTCCGACGGTGCCTGCTCCTCCAGCCCGGCAATGTACCGTTCCAGCGCATCCACATAGGCTTTGCCCAGTCGGCTCAGGTGGGTCTGTTTGTGGGTCAAAAGGCCGATATGCATCTCTCCTTCTTTCCGGAGGGGGACGGCAATGATGCTGGCCCCATTCAGTTTCTGGTCGATGACCCCGCTGCAGACCGTATACCCATCAAGGCCAATGAGCAGGTTAAACAGGGTGGCCCGGTCCGTGACCCGGATATTCTTACTGCGGACCACCGTGCTGAAGATTTCCTCGGAAAAATAGAAGGCGTTGTGATCCCCCTGGATATAGGAAAGATAGGGATAAGGCGCCAGCTCTTCCATAGAAACACTTTTCCGCCCGGCCAGGGGATGGGAAGAATTGAGGAACACATGGGGCCGGGCCACGAACAGCTCCCGGAACACCAGGTCATTGGCCTTGAAGATCTTCTGGAGGACGGCCTTGTTGAAATCGTTGTAGTAGAGGATCCCGATTTCACTGCGCATATGGGCCACATCGTCGATGATGGTGTAAGTCTGGGTCTCCTGGAGACTGAAATCGTAGGATTCCCCCCCGTATTCCTTGATCAGATCCACAAAGGCATTCACCGCAAAGGAATAGTGCTGGGTGGAAACGGTGAACTCCTGCTTGCCTCCCGCCTGTTTCTTATACCGGGATTCCAGGAGGTCTGCCTGTTCCAACACTTGCCGAGCATACCCAAGGAAAATTTCTCCTTCCTTGGACAGGTGGACCCCCTTGTTGGTCCTCTCAAAAATCTGGATGCCCATCTCCCGTTCCAGTTCCCGGACCATCTTGGTCAGGCTGGGCTGGGTGATGAACAGGGCTTTGGCCGCCCCGCTGAAAGTCCCCGCCTCTGCAATGGCCACAATATAGCGCAATTGTTGTAAAGTCATGGTTTTTCCTGCTTTCTTCAAAATTCTTCCACGGTATTCTTCTCAATTATAGCATAGCCCCTTACAGATACGGAGCGATGTCCTTTTTTCGGAGCAGCCAGAGAGGGACGACTCCCCCCAGGGTACCGGCTCCCAAAAGAAGCAGGGGAGCCAAGAAACCCTGCCAGAGCGGGGCCCGGCTCATCTGGACCGCAGCCTGCTGCCCAATGCCCGCTGCCGCCAGCAGGCTGCCTCCCCACCCCAGGAGCCAGCCCAGGGTGCTGCCCAAAAGGAGCAGAAGGAACTGTTCCAGGAGCAGCAGGGCCTGCGTCCTGCGGCGGCTGGCCCCCAGAGCCCGGAGGAGGGCCCATTCTTCCATCCGGGAAGTGCCGTCCCAGTACAGGGCCAGCAGGGTCACCAGGACAGCGGCTCCCAAAAGGCCCAAAGAAATCATCATCCAGAACTGCCGGCTCTGGCCCACCATCCCATAAAGGGCAATCAGGTTCTGGGCTGGGAACAAGAGCTGGGAAGGCCCTCCCTTTTTCCGCTGCCAGGCGGCCAGGAGCTGCATGGCTTCCCCGTATCCTTTGGGCCGGACCAGGACGGCGGTCACGTCTCCTTTCTCATCTCCGTGTCCCACCGTACCATGGCCTCCATGGGCCTCCCAGATATCTTCCAAGGGCACCAGGATGGCTTTGTCATAGGGTCCCTGGACCGGAGCCAAGATTCCCACCACCTGATAGGGATGATTATGGGCTTTCCCTTTGGCAATGAATCCGTGGCTGGATTGGAACACATCCCCCACCTTCAAGCCTGTAAGCTTGGCCGTCTCCGCCCCCAGCACCGCCTCCCCCGGGCCGACAAAGCTTCGCCCTTGGACAGGCACCAGCCAGGGATGGGGTTCTCCCGGCACCTCATAGGAAAAGATTTCTTTTTCCGTGCCACAGAGCCGGAATCCCCGGTAGCTGTCCCCGAAGGCTAGAGGCAGTACCTGGGATGCCTTGCCGCTCTGACGCAGGGTCTCTACTTCACCGTAGGGGATATTCCCGATGGGACGGTCCCGGAGGAACACCGTATTCAACACCAGCTGATAGGGAGACCCTTTGGCTCCAGCTAGGATGGGAAAGGGAGCTGCGGCCCGGTTCAGGCCCTGATAAAGCCCTCCTGCCAGCTGGATCACAAAGACTGGAAGAGCGCAGGCCACAGCGGTAAGCAGGAGCAGCAGACCATAGCGGAGCGGCCGCCTCCACAAAGACAGGAACGCCAGTCGCAGCATCATGCTTCCTCCTTCCGCAGTTCCAATTTCCGAGCAAACCGTTCCTGGACCGCCGGATCGTGGCTGGCGCAGAGCAGCATGCAGCCACTCCGTGCCTGGTAAGCCAGGAGCAGGTCCAGGATCCTCCGGCTGTTTCGGACATCCAGGCTGGCGGTCGGTTCATCTGCCAAGAGCAGGCGGGGTTCACGGACGATAGCCCGGATAAAAGCCACCCGCTGCCGTTCTCCTCCGCTGAGCTGCCGGGGGAACCGGTCCCCGCAGTCCGGCAGGTCTACTTCTGCCAAGAAATCCCGGATCCTCCGGGCAGACGCTTCTTTCCCTGCCAGCTGGGCACTGAGCCGGATATTTTCTGCCACAGTCAGAAAGGGCAGCAGTTTGGGTTCCTGGAACACATAGCCCAAATTCGCCCCCCGCCACTGGGCCCGTTCCGGCTCCGTCAAGCCGGTGAGTTCCACCCCGTCGATGGCGATACGTCCCCGGGTGGGAGAGAGGAGCCCGGCCAGACAGTGGAACAGGGTGGTCTTGCCGCTGCCGGAAGGACCTTCCACCCCCCAAGCTTCCCCGTCCTGCAGCCGGAAAGACGGCAGGGTCAGTCCCCGTACGGTCCTTCCCTCTCCTTCCGGATATTCACAGATGAGATCTTCCACTACCAGCATTTTTTGTCCTCCTGCCCTTTCCTGCACAAAAAGGGAGGAGCCGGCTGCAGCTGCAGTCCGGGGACCTCCCTTGTTGTGTTATTCTTCTACTGAGTCCGCCACGATCCGCAGCTGGCTCACAAAACCTGTTTCTCCATCGGTTTCACTGCCTGTCTCCAGGGTCCCTGTCACCGTAATGGGGGTATCATAGGGCAGGGCCGTCACCGGCGAGGACAGTTTCACCACCACGATATTGTCCGGCCAGTCCGCATCTGTAGAACAGAAAGGGCAGACCGACATGGGCACTTCCGTCAGCACAAAGAACCGGATGGTCGGCGTGAGAGGCGGTGCCATATACCCTGTCATGGTCACCGTACTCCCCGCTAGGCTCTGGACCTTGTCAGAAAAGGTCAGACCTTCGGAAGAATATCCGCTGTACAGCTCACCGAAGGACAGGTCCTCCGCTGCAGCCGGCAGTGCCAGGGACAGTGTCAGCACAAGGGCCAGGAGGCCCCGCTTCAGCCAGGCCATGTTATTTCTTGTCCTGGGTCAGGTGGACCTTGGTCTTGTTGCCGTCGATACCCAGAGCTCGGAGCATCCCGAAGAACACTTCCGTGTTGTCCATGGTGCCCTTGAAGTATTCGGACCCGGGCCCCCCTGCGTTCAGCAGGATATCATCGGCACTGTGGCATTCCTGAGGGTCATCCTTGGGGGTGTTGGCCGGCATCAGTTCCGCCGGGTCTCCCGGATGGATACGGGCCGGGTTGGCTTTGGAGCTGGCCTTGGTCACCTGATGGAATTCCACCTTGTCCCCGATGGCGGACTGTTCCTGTTTGGTTTCCGTCACAGACAGGGCCGGCGGGGTGGGTCTCTTCATAAAGTGATAGTTTTCGTAGTATTCCGGATGGTTGGCATACTGGACCGCCAACGTCACGTCCGGATCCGGATTGTCAGGGAATCCGTCATGGTCGGCATCCTTAAAGGTGGGGAAGATGGAGTTCTGGTATACCCGCACAGCTTCCGTACCCTTCTTCCCATCCCGTTCATGATAGGTACCGCTGATGGAAACCCCGTGGGCATGGTCGGCCAGCACAATGATCAGGGTGTCATTGCCCCGTTTCTTGTTCCAGTCTTCCGCATACTGGATGGCCTTGTCGAATTCAATGGTATCGTAAGCGGCCCGCTGCCAGTCCATCACATGGAGCTGCTTATCGATGGAAGCCCCTTCGATCATGGCGAAGAATCCATTGGGGTTCCGGGACAGGATATCCAAAGATTTCTTGGTCATGTCCATCAAGTTGGGCTGGTCGGTGAACCCTTTCAGCACCTGGGGATCCTTCAGCATTTCCCGGTCCAGATATACATTCATGGTCCCGGTGTGGAACAGTCCCAGGAGCGGTTTATCATTGGTTGCCGCCTTCATTTCCGTGGAAGTCCCCACAAAGGTGTAGCCCAGATCCTTGAAATCCTGGATCACATTGTCGTTGTCCTTCCGTTTGGAACCCGGGGTGCTCTTGGGCAGATACCGGGCAGAGCCTCCGCCCATGATTACATCAGGACGGTGATACTGAGACAGATAGCTGGAAGCCAGCCAGTCCTGTCTGGCCCGGCGGCGGGTATGGCCGATCATGGCGGCGGGAGTGGCGTCGGTGGATTCTGCCTGTGTCACCACGCCTACAGACATGCCCCGGGTCCGTTTGACGATTTCGGAGATGTTTTCCACTTTGGGATCGTCGAAAGGATCCTTGGTGGAGTCTTCATAGACACCCATGGCATTCACCACGGATTTGTGGCCGGTGGCATAAGCAGAAGCGGAGTTGGCACTGTCGGTGACCAGGGAATCATAGCCGCTGGTGGTGATCACCGCATTGTGTTCCAGTTTTTCCATAGCCAAAAGGTCATTGTATTTCCCGTTGGTCATGCCCTTGGACAGGATCCGGGCGATTTCCCGGGCCTGGAGGCTCATGCCGTCCCCGACGAACAAGATCACGTTCTTGGCCCGCTTGGGAGCCTTTTCACTGACCACCGTATAGCCTGCAGCCGAAACGCCCTTGCCAGCTCCATCCTGGGCCGTCACTTTCACGGCATAGGTGCCGGTCTTGGGGAAAGTGACCTGATCGGCCCGGTAGCTAGTGACCCCGTTGCCCAGGTCTTTCTTCATCAGTTTCCGGCCGAAGAATTTTTCCGCCGGCTGGCCGTTCACCGTAATGTCCACGTTCTTCAGCTGCTGATCCCCTTTGACTTCCACATCGAAATCAAATTTGGCTCCAGCCCAGAACTTAGCTCTGTCCACTGGCAGGATGCGGACTTCAGCCGCTTCCACAGATGGCAGGATCCCCAAGAAGGAACTTCCCAGGATTGCCGATAAGATTGCACGTTTCAGCCACTTTTTTTCCATGGATATGCCTCCTAAAAAATTCCCCTGCTGGTAGATGCAGGGAAAAATAAATGAACTTATTGTCTGCACAGGTATAACTATACGGAATCCATGTCATATTCCAGTCAACGGATTGTCAAATTTATGTCAAATTTTTTGGGGATGTTGTATACACAACAGCCCGGTCAACGGTCAGCTGCCAAAAAGGGAGTGTTGAACGTGAAAAAAAGCACGTTTAACACTCCCTTTTTCCTCAATCCATAGTAAATCCATTGTCCCCCTTCAGGAGGTTCTTTTTCATATACAGCACCCAGTTGCCGATATTGGTGCCGTGGTCGGCAGTCCGTTCCATGTATTTCAGGAGCAGCACGTAGTCCACATAGGAAGCCACATCGTCCGGATCTTTTTTGATTTCATCGGTGAGCTTGGGCAGCAGCCGCTCGAAATCTGCGTCCACGATATCATCCTTGTCCCCGATGTACCGGGCTTTTTCATCGTCCCCTTCCAGATAGCACCGGAAGCTTTCTTCCAAAAGGGACTGCATATCTTCGTACATTTCATTGAAGCCTTCCGGTGGCTTCACCACCGGGTTCCGTTCCAGGATCCGGGCAATGTACAGAGCCATGTCGGAGCAATGGTCCGCGATCCGCTCCAGTTCGCTGAGCACCCGGAAGGTCCCCATCAGGCTCCGCCAGTCGGAAGCCACCGGAGACTGGAGTACCTGTACCGTCAAATCCTTCCGCATGATGGACCGGATCTCTTCGTCGAATTTGTCGTCCCCGTCCCGGACCATCCGGGCTTTGTCCAGATTCTGGGTGAACAGGGCCGTCTTAGTCTCTTCCAGAGTCTTTTCCAGGTTGCCGATGAGCATCCGCACATCGTCCTGGATCTCCACCAGGGTCTTTACATAGGCATCTCTCATAATAACTCCTCTCTCAGCCGAACCGGCCGGTGATGTACGATTCCGTCCGAGGTTCGGAAGGATTGGTGAACAGGGTTTCCGTATCGTTCATTTCCACCAGTTCTCCCAGATAGAAGAAAGCGGTCTTGTCGGAAATACGGCTGGCCTGCTGCATATTGTGGGTGACGATGACGATGGTGTAATCCTTTTTCAGTTCCAAGGCCAGGTCTTCGATTTTCTGGGTGGAAATGGGGTCTAGGGCGGAAGTGGGTTCGTCCATGAGGATCACAGAAGGCTGGGCAGCCAGGGTCCGGGCAATGCACAGACGCTGCTGCTGCCCGCCGGAAAGGCCCAGGGCACTTTTATCCAGACGGTCTTTCAGTTCATCCCAGATGGCCGCCTGGCGCAGGCTCTTTTCCACGATTTCCGCCAGCTGGGCCTTGTTGGTGATGCCCTGTACCCGGGGGCCGTAGGCCACATTGTCAAAAATGCTCTTGGGGAAAGGAGAAGGCTGCTGGAACACCATGCCCACCCGATACCGGAGGGCCAAAGGGTCCACTTCCTTGAAGATATCCTTCCCTTCGAACAAGATCTTTCCTTCCACCCGGCAGCCGGACACCCAGTCGTTCATCCGATTCAGGGTCTTCAACAGGGTGCTCTTGCCGCATCCGGAAGGCCCGATCAGGGCGGTGATCTCATTGCGTTTCACTTGCATATTGATGTCCTTCAGGGCCTGGTGTTTCCCATAGTACAGGTCCAAGTGCTGGACATCGAAGACCAGCGTTTCCGGAGAAACGGGTCCGTTTCCTTGCTCACTCATCTGCAGTTCCCTCCATCTTCTTTTCCAGTCTCCAGCTGATATACCTGGCCAGAACGTTGAACAGGACCACCACCAGCATCAGGATGGCGGAAGTGACTCCGGCGATTTTGGCCGCATTCGGGCTCAGAGCTTCCGTCCGCATGACCCACACATGGAGGGCCAGGGTTTCCCCAGGGCGGAAGGGGTTCAGAGGACAGGTGGTGGAGCTGAAGTCCCAGTTGCCCCAGTCGATGTCCGTAGACATCCCGGCAGTGAACATCAAGGCGGCGGCTTCCCCGAAACCACGGCCTGCTGCCAAAATCAAACCGGTCATGATCCGGGGCAGACAGGCCGGCAGCAGGACGTTCCAGATGGTCTGCCATTTGGAAGCCCCCAGTCCCAAGCTGCCCAGAGTATATTCAGGTGGCAGGTCCTTCAGGGCATTTTCCGTCACGGACACCATCAGAGGCAGGGTCAGGATGGAAACGGACAAGGCCCCGGCCATCAGGTTCCACTGGGAACCGGTCATGACGATGAACACCAGATAGCCGAACAAGCCGACTACGATGGAAGGCAGGGAAGACAGAGTCTCCACTGCCTTCCGCACCCAGTTGGTCATTTTCCCGTCCTGGGCGTATTCCGCCAGATAGATCCCGGCGGGGATACCCCACAGGGCACTGATCACCAGTGCCAGGAACACCAAGTACAGGGTATTGAAGAACATGTCCCGGAGACCCATCAGGATGTCCCCGGTCACAGCCCCCAGCCCCAATCCCACCACATCCAGGATAAAGGCAAAGAGCAGGACTGCGGATCCGGCTGCGCCGGCAGTGAACAGCAGACTCATGAACCGGTCCATGGTCTTTTTTTGTGCGATATCTCCCATGGTCAGTCCTCCTCTTTCAGTTTCAGGGGATCTTTACCAAAGGTATGGATGATAAAGATCAGGATGAACGAAATCACAAACAGCAGCAGGCCCAAGGTCCACAGGGCTGCGCTGTATTCCCCGCCTTCCATGGCACCCCCCATGTCGTTGGCGATCACCGTGGTCATGGTGGAAGCCGGCATGAAGAGAGAAGTGGGGAACCGTTTCATCTGGCCGATGACCATGGCCACTGCCAGGGCTTCCCCCAGGGCACGGGCCAAGCCCAGCACCACGCCGGTGAAGATGCCCCGCTGGGCCGCCGGCAGGATCACGTTGCGGATGGTTTCCCAACGGGTAGCTCCCAAACCATAGGAAGCATCCCGCCAGCTTTTGGGCACGGCCAGCATGGCATCAGCCGCCATGGTAGTGATTACCGGGAAGATCATCACAGCCAGCACCAGGGATGCCGCCAGTACCGAGAAACCAAAGGGCATAGGGAAGATCTTCCGCAGGAAAGGCACCAATACGGTGAGCCCTACCCAGCCGTAAATGACGGAAGGGATCCCGGTGAACATTTCCACCACCGGGCGGATCAGTCGCTGCATGGCGGGAGAAGCCATTTCCGACATGTAGATGGCCGCCGCCAGACTCACTGGCAGGGCAAATACCAGGGACAGGAAGCAGGTGACCAGGGAGCCGCTGATGAACATGGCCGCTCCTACCTGGCCGCCGCCTTCCATGGTGTCACTGGGTTTCCACTGGGCAGAAAACAGGAATTCCGTAATGCTGTGCCCAAAATCCCAAAAGGTGCCGCTTCCCTTCACGAGAAGGAAAGCGGCCATCAGGAACGGCAGCAGGGCCGCTGCAATGCCGCAGGCTGTGATGACAGACTGTGACAAGGTCTCTTTGCGGTGTACCTGCACCAGTTTTTGTGTTACCTTTTCATTAATCATGAGCGGTATCTTTAACCTGCATCTTGCTGCTGACACCATAGCCCAGTTCTTCGATCCGTTTGCCGTAATCGGCGGACAGGATGTAATCCAGGAAGGCCTTTACAGCAGCTTTCGGATTTTTGTTGGTGTAGATGTGTTCATAACCCCAAACATTGTACTTGCCGGAATAGGTATTTTCCAGAGTCGGGGCCACACCATCGATGGAAACAGTGGCTACCGTGTCATTCTTGGTGAGGTAAGGCAGAGCTACATAACCGATGGCGCCTTTGTTCTGGGCTACGCTCTGGACCAAGAGGCCGGAGTTATCGGTTTCCAGAGATTTATTGGAAGCTTCTTCCGCACCGCCGATGGCGTATTTGGCGAACAGGGCACGGGTACCGGAGGTCTTAGGCCGAGTCACCAGGGTGATGGGTTCATCCGGACCGCCTACTTCTTTCCAGTTGGTAACCTTGGCGGTGAAGATATCAGTGAGCTGCTGTTTGGTCAGGCTCTTGACTTTTTCCGCCACATCCTTGTTGACGATGGTAGCTACGGTCATCACGCAGATCTTATGGTCTTCCAGTTTGTCAGCCTTGTCTTTCGGCAGTTTGGAAGCCGCCGGCACGTCGGAGTTCCCCATATCCACGGAACCGTCGGAAACCTGCTTCAGGCCCATGCCGGAACCGCCGGCGTTCAAGCTGATGCTCACTTCCTTATGCTGCTTCTTGAAGCTTTCTGCCGCATCCTTCACCAGAGGCAGCAGAGCGGAAGAACCAGACCCAGTGATATTCCCGCTGACAGCAGCCGGTTTCTTGGTATCGGCTGGCTTCTGGCCGCCGCCACAGCCCAGAGCACCCATGACCATCATCCCTGCCAGGACCGTCACGGCTAATTTTTTCCATTTGTTTTTCAACATCATCCTCATCGCTCCCTTACATAGAATCCTTGATGATTGTATTGCTTTTGGCTATGGCTATAAGATACCAGAGCCATGTAAAAAGTAAGAGCAGAGTTTTGTAAAGAATTGTAAAAAAAAGACCGTTGCAAATGCAACAGTCTTTTTGGGGGTCGCTACCGGGCTGTTGCTCATGCAACAGCCCCTTTACCTTCCCAACCTCATCTTGAAATCTTCATACCCGAACCGTTTCAGCACCTTCACCGTCCCATCCTCTTCCAGCAGGTCGATGTCCGGGAGGGGCATACCGTTGAAGGTGTTGTTCTTGCAGGTGGTGTAGATGGCCATATCTCCGAAGAGCAGCAGGTCCCCGATTTCCAGGTCCCCATCGAAGCTGTAGTCTCCAGCTACATCTCCGGCCAGACAGGTGCCGCTGCCCAGCCGCCAGGTCACCGCCCGCTCTCCCAGTTCCCCAGCACCGTAGAGAGGGGGCCGGTAGGGCATTTCCAGCACGTCCGGCATGTGGCAGGCAGCGCTGGTATCCAGGATAGCGATCTTCACATCCCCGTTTTCCACGATATCCAGCACCCGGGTGGCCAGATACCCGGCGTTCAGGGCACAGGCTTCTCCCGGTTCCAGATACACGGTGACATCCCAGGCCTTCTGGGCCCGGCGGATGCATTGTTCCAACAGGGGGATGTGATAGCCCGGCCGGGTAATGTGATGACCGCCCCCCATGTTCACCCACTTCATCCGGGGCAGTATATCTCCGAACTTTGCTTCTACCGCGTCCAGGGTCTTTGCCAGATCTTGGGCATCCTGTTCGCACAGAGTGTGGAAATGGATCCCGTCCAGCATATCCACCAATTCCGGGGTCATCTGGACATCCCACTGGGCCCGGGTGGTGCCCATCCGGCTGCCGGGAGCACAGGGATCATAGATGGCATGGCCTTCCTGGGTGGAACATTCCGGGTTGATCCGGAGCCCCACGCTTTTCCCGGCTCGTTTGGCCAAAGGTCCCCAGGTTTTCAGCTGCCGGGGCGAATTGAACACAATGTGGTCCGCCACCTGGCACACTTCTTCCATCTGGTCTTCCCGGTAGGCTCCGCAGAACACATGGACTTCCTTCCCGGGCATGGCTTCCCGGCCCAGTTTGGCCTCATAAAGGCCGCTGGCTTCCGTGCCGGCCAGGTAGGGCTCCAGCACCGGGTACAGGTCGTAGTTGGAAAAAGCCTTCTGGGCCAGAAGGATCCGGCAGCCGGTCCGGTCTTGGATCCCTTTGAGGATTTCCCCGTTCCGGCGGAGGGCCCCCTTGTCCAGGATGTAGCAGGGAGTGGTCAGCCCTCCGAAGGCGGCTTCCGGGGTCTTCCCCCGGAGCCCTGCAAAGGCGGGTCGCTCTTCCCGCACCTTGTTCCAATCCATTATTTCACCAGAGCCGGATCATGGGATTCGCTCCGGGGCAGGCCATGCTTGTCCAGAGCATCCAGGAAGGGATCCGGATTGAATTCTTCCACCGTGTGGACCCCAGGAGTGGTCCATTTCCCGGTAAGCAGCATCAGGGCGCCGCACATGGCCGGCACGCCGGTGGTGTAGCTGATGGCCTGGCTGCCCACTTCCCGGTAGCAGGCCTGGTGGTCGCACACGTTGTAGATGTAGTAGGTCTTTTCCTTCCCGTCTTTCTTCCCGGTGAAGATGCAGCCGATGTTGGTCTTGCCCTTGGTCCGGGGCCCCAGGCTGGCAGGATCCGGCAGCAGGGCCTTGAGGAATTTGATAGGAACGATTTCGTGGCCTTCAAAGTTGATGGGAGTGGTGGACAGCATGCCCACATCTTCCAGGCAGCGCATATGGTCCAGATAGCTCTGGCCGAAGGTCATGAAGAACCGGATCCGTTTCACCCCGGGGATGTTCTTGGCCAGGCTTTCGATTTCTTCGTGGTGGAGCAGGTACATATCCTTTTCTCCCACCTGGTCGAAATTGTATTCCCGTTTGATGCTCATGGCCGGGATCTCCACCCAGTGGCCGTTTTCCCAGTAGCTGCCAGGGGCGGACACTTCCCGCAGGTTCACTTCCGGGTTGAAGTTGGTGGCAAAGGCGTACCCGTGGTCCCCGCCGTTGCAGTCCAGGATGTCGATGGTGTCGATGGTGTCGAATTCATGCTTTTGGGCATAGGCGCAGTAAGCCTGGGTCACCCCCGGGTCGAAGCCACAGCCCAGGAGGGCGGTAAAGCCGGCCTTTTCGAATTTTTCCCTGTAGGCCCACTGCCAGCTGTAGTCGAAGTAGGCGGAGAACCCTTCTTCCTTGCAGCGTTTTTCGTAGATGGCCCGCCATTTGGGATCGTCCGTGTCTTCCGGTTCATAGTTGGCAGTATCCATGTAGTTCACCCCGCAGGCCAGGCAGGCATCCATAATGGTCAGATCCTGATAAGGCAGGGCAATGTTCATCACCAGGTCCGGCTGGTAGCTTTTGATCAGGGCGATCACCTGATCAACATGGTCGGCATCCACCTGGGCGGTGGTGACTTTGGTGGCGGTCTTCCCCTTCAGTTTTTCCGCCAGGGCATCGCATTTGGATTGGGTCCGGCTGGCAATGCACAGTTCGGTGAACACATCGCTGACCTGACAGCATTTCTGGATGGCCACGGAAGCAACTCCGCCGCAGCCGATAACAAGGACTCTGCTCATGATATTTTCCTCCTTGGAATATTGTGTCTAAGAGGTCTGCTGCACAAGCAGCAGACCTGAGTCGGAAGTCTGGAGTCGGAAGTCTGAAGCCCCAGGATAGGACCCGTCTTTATGGCCGGGTCCTCAGTAATTTGTAAAACCGGATCCGATTTACACATTCATAAATTTGCCTGCAAATTTATCCTTCGGCTCCAGACTCCAGACTTCAGACTTGAGCCGCTGTGCGGCTCTACAGCTGGTATGCTGCTTTTGCAGCATACCTTTACAACAGCGCCAGCAGCAGCTCCCGGACCACTTTACAGGCTACCGCCGTGGAGGCGCCGCTGGCATCCAGCATGGGAGCCAGTTCGTTCACATCAGCGGCCACCACATTGGTTTTGGCCACCAGCCGCAGGGCATTCAAAAGCTGCATGAAGGTGATGCCCCCGGCTTCCGGAGTGCCAGTGCCCGGGAACACGGATGGATCCAGGCAGTCCAGGTCGATGGTGAAATACACCGGAGCCTGGCTCTTTTCCAGCTCCCGGACCAGCTGTTCCAATCCCCCGAAGCTGAAGGGGTGCAGGTCCGTATGCTGCCGGGCGAACTGCCATTCTTCCCGTTCCCCGCTGCGGATGCAGAACTGGTGGATCTTCCCGTCCCCGATCAAATCGTGGCAGCGGCGGATCACACAGGCGTGGCTCAGTTTCGCCCCCAGGTAGTCGTCCCGCAGGTCCGTATGGGCATCGAAGTGGACGATCTGGAGATCCGGGTACTTTTTGAGCACCGCCCGGAACGCTCCTAAGGTCACCAGGTGTTCGCCCCCAATCATAAAGGGCATTTTCCCATCCTGGAGGATGGCAGCGGTCCGGTCTTCGATGTCTTTCAGGGCCATTTCCGAACTGCCGAAACACAGTTCCAGATCCCCGCTGTCGAATACGGCGCAATCGGTCAGGTCCTTGTCCTGGTAGGGACTGTAGGTCTCCAGTCCGAAGCTTTCGTGGCGGATGGCGGAAGATCCGAACCGGGTGCCGGGCCGGAAGCTGGTGGTAGAATCAAAGGGCGCCCCGAACAGGACAATTTTGGCCTCTTCATAGGGAGCGTCGCAGGCCAGGAACGTCTCCACATTATTTTTCAGCATCCTTGACCCCTTCTTCCGTTTCCACTTCCTTCAGCATTTCCTCCAGGAAGGCCGGCAGCCAGAAAGCGCCCACATGGAGCCGGGTGGTGTAGTACCGGGTATGCATGTTCAAGGCTTCCCAAGCAGGAGCGTCCAGGTCGTTGATGGGATGGTACTTCTTGCTGGCAAAGCCGAAGGTCCAGTACCCGGCTGCATACGTAGGGATGTGGGCCTGGTACACCTTGCTGATGGGGAAAGTGCTGACGATCCGCTGGTGGCTCCGCTGCATGGCAATGGCATCTTCCTTGTAGAAAGGACTCCCCTGCTGGTTCACCATGATCCCGTCTTCCCGGAGGGCGTTGTAGCAGCTGCCGTAGAATTCCCGGGTGAAGAACCCTTCCGAAGGACCGAAAGGATCCACAGAATCCACAATGATCAAATCGTAGGAATTTTCCCGGTGGCGGATGAATTTCAGAGCGTTTTCGAAATAGATGTGCACCCGCCGGTCATCCATTCGGCAGGCATTCCCAGGCAGATAGTTCCGGCAGGCTTCCACCACCATAGGGTCCATTTCCACCAGGTCGATCTTCTCCACCCGGTCGTACCGGGTCAGTTCCCGGACCACGCCGCCGTCCCCGGCGCCGATCACCAGGATATCCTTGATGCCCTTGTGGACGGCCATAGGTACATGGGTCATCATTTCGTCGTAGATGAACTCATCCCGTTCTGTCAGCATCACGTTCCCATCCAGGGTCAGGACCCGCCCGAATTCCGGCGTTTCGAAAATATCGATCCGCTGGAAGTCGCTCTGCTTGGAAAACAGATGACGGTCCACCCGGAGGCTGTGCTTCACATCCGGGGTATGAAATTCACTGAACCACATTTCCATTGGTTATATCCCCCTCTTATGCTAATACATTCAGGTGCTTCAGTTCCGGATCCTCCGAACCGGTCATGCTGCATCCCTTTTCTTTGGCGTACTGGATATGTTCCAGCACGGTTTTGGTGATTTTTTCCCCGGGAGCCAAGAGCGGGATCCCCGGAGGATAACACATGACGAATTCACTGCACACCCGGCCTTCGCACTGTTCCAGAGGCAGGCTCACCTTCTCCGCATAGAAGGCTTCCTGGGGACTGGTGACAACCACCGGTTCCACGTATTCCTGGGTGAGCATACCAGTGGGATCCTTCTGGTACCGGCGGCGGATTTCTGCCAAGGCGCTGACCAGCCGTTCCAGATCCTGGATCCGGTCCCCCATGGACAGGTAAGCCAGGATATTTCCGATATCCCCGAATTCGATCTGGATGTCGTAGTCATCCCGGAGGATATCATACACTTCGATGCCTGCCAGGCCGATGTCCAAGGTATGGATGCTCAGTTTGGTGTTGTCGAAATCGAACACGGAATCTCCGTTCATCAGTTCCCGGCCAAAGGCGTAATAGCCTCCAATGTTGTTGATTTCCTGCCGGGCATATTCTGCCATGTCCACCACTTTATGGAAGATTTCCCGTCCGTGGAGGGCCAGCCGCCGACGGCTGATGTCCAGGCTGGACATCAGCAGATAACTGCCGGAAGTAGTCTGGGTCAGGTTGATGATCTGGCGCACATAGCCGGCATGGACCTTGGGCCCGGTGAGCAGGAAACTGGACTGGGTCAGGCTGCCCCCGCTCTTGTGCATGGAAATAGAAGCCATATCAGCCCCCGCAGCCATGGCAGTCACCGGCATACCGCTGCCGAAGTAGAAATGAGTGCCATGGGCTTCGTCAGCCAGGCACAGCATCCCCGCGTCGTGGGCCATCTTCACAATGGCCCGGAGATCGCTGCACACTCCATAGTAAGTGGGATTGTTCACCATCACAGCCACCGCATCCGGATTTTCCCGGATGGCTTTGGCCACCGCGTCCCGTTTCATCCCCAGGCTGATTCCCAGCCGCTTGTCCACATCCGGGTTCACGTATACGGGAACGGCTCCGCAGAGCACCAGGGCGTTGATCATACTTTTGTGCACGTTCCGGGGCAGGATGATCTTGTCCCCCCGTTTGCAGGCGGACAGGATCATGGACTGGACGGCACTGGTGGTGCCTCCCACCATCAGGAAGGCCTGGCGGGCTCCAAAGGCGTCAGCGGCCAGCTGTTCCGCCTCCCGGATCACCGATACCGGATGGCACAGGTTGTCCAGAGGCTTCATGCTGTTCACATCCACCCCCACACATTTTTCTCCCAGGAACTCTGTCAGTTCCGGGTTTCCCCGGCCCCGTTTGTGGCCGGGCACGTCAAAGGGCACCACCCGCATTTTCCGGAATTTTTCCAGTGCTTCGTAGATGGGCGCCCGATCCTGTTTCAACCGATATTGCTTTTCCAAGCTGTTTCCCTCCCCAGTGTTTTTTTCTTCAGTACAAAAAAACGCAAGCTGCCCCCTTGCAGCTTGCGTTTTAAGGTCTCATCCGGTATTTCGGTTTGCTTCTTTTGGGAATCCCCGTTACGAACGACTCTTATTGACCGTTTCACAAGTCTGCGCACAGACGCATTGCGGTTATGAAGTAACCAACTTATAAAAGTTGAACCAGCAGGTTCAATCAATAAGGCTGCAAACCAGTTGCCGCCAATTCGGCAGTGGACCCGGCTGTCCGTATGGCCTTGACCGGACAGCTGTCCCTAAAGGGCAGGACTCCTGTCCAGTGGTCCCGTGATGGATCTGAAAACCCGTGACCGAATCTTCAAATCGTAAAAATTTTAACATACCCCCTCCCCGTTGTCAATTTCATCTTGTCTTCCCTTCCCTCCCCGTGCTACCATGGGGACGGACTTTTTCGAAGGGAGCTGGTTTGGGATGACGCGGGCAGAATGGGTACGGAGCCAGATACGGAGCCCCTGGCACTGGGGGAGTATGCTGGCACTGTGGGGACTGGGATATTACACGTTGGGCTGGGCAGGCCGGGGACATATGACCGCCGCCATGGCAGGCTGGGGTCTGTTCCTTTTGGTGGAAACCGCCCCCATGCTGTGGACCATGCTGGCCTTTGCGGGAGCCATGCTGTTCCTATCCCGGATCTTTCCACCAGCGGCCATTATCTTTATCATCATCGGCATCGTGTTCTTCATCCTCCGGATCCGCTACGTGATCCAGAACGCCCAGCTGCTGGCCAGCGGCTTCCTGGTGTACCTGGTGTACTATTATCTCTTCGCCGATCACATGCGGCTGGGTGGGAAACTGGTGGAAGTCTGCTACAGACTACTGACCCTGGGCCATCTCATCGTCCCCCCCTGGCCTCTCCGGCAGCTGCTGGTCTATCCCACCCTGCTCCTGGCCGCCGGACTGCCGGTGCTCCTGGTCCATCTGTTTCTCTGGATGGCCTACCGGAAAGGGTATGAAAGCCGCACCGCTCTTACGGTGCTGTTCGGCCTGCCCCTGGTGGTGATTTCCTTCCTGCTGCCCTTTTTGAAGATCCTGGGAGCCTTTGACGGAGTCACCTTTACTGACGCCAGCCATGGAGGCCATATGGCTCCAGACGGGTTCCACGGCACCGGGGACGGATACGCCCCCACAGGCGATCACCCGGTTCCCGTCCACCACGTAAACGGCTATTTCCGTTCCACCCCCGACGGAGGCACCGCCTATGTACGGCCCCATGTGGCCACCAATCCGGACGGGATCTTGGAAAACAACCTATCCTACCACGGTCCCCATCCCGCACCCGGCCCGGACGGGGTTCCCCATCCCCCTGCCGGCGCCGGCCACACGGTCCCTGGGCCCAGCGTGGATACAGTGCCGGGGCTTGGGAAGGAGGAAAAGGAATAAAGGGGATGTGAAAAAATGATTTTTCATTTTTTCACATCCCCCTTTCGTTTTCATGGAGCTATTATTTCACAGCCCCCTTTTTATCAATCAAACTTCCGGTCGTACAAATCACTGTTAGCCAGAAACTCTTCCACGGTGGCAAAGCCCAACTTTTTCAGCAGCTCGATCACGTAAGGATTTTCTGCTGGAGTCTTGTACTGGGACTCATCACTGTAGGCCTCTACGTTTTTCTTGCCTTCCTCCCGGTTCACCAGCGCTTTGGGGCCGCCTACGCAGCCGCCTTTGCAGCCCATGCCTTCGAAGAAGTTCCCTTCATGGTTCCCCTTCAGGATGCTGTCGATCATGGCCCGGCATTCAGGCACACTGTCCGCCCGGCGGATCTTCATTTCGATTTTCCGGTGGGGGTTCAGCTTCTTCACCGTGGCATCCACAGCCGCTGCCACCCCGCCGGCATAGGCATAGCAGATCCCGGCCTTGGAGGCGTGAGGCACATTGTCCTCTTCCAGGGAAGTCAGATCCAGCTGGGTGGTGGAGAACAGGTCCCGGAGCTCTTCATAGGTGAGCACGTAGTCGATGGCTCCCTTCAGATCCGGTTCCTTGATTTCCGCCTTTTTGGCCATGCAGGGCCCGATGAACACGGTCTTGGCATTGGGATGGAGCACCTTCACCGTCCGGCCCCCGGCGATCATGGGGGAAACGGAACCGGGCACATTGGGCATCAGCTGGTGATACAGCCGGCGGATCATGGCGATCCACATGGGGCAGCAGCAGCTGGTCAGCTGGAAATCCCCTTCCTTGTTTACGTTCTTGTCAAATTCCAGGGCTTCCTTCAAAGTCAGGATATCGGCAAACACCGCCACTTCCAGCATCCCGGAAAAGCCCAGCAGCTTCAAGGCCGTCCGCAGCCTGCCGGCCGTGACTTCCGGACCAAACTGACCGGAAAAGGCCGGAGCCACCAGGGCGTAAATGGGGGTATCCCCCTTCTTCAGTTCTTCCACCACGGGAATGATATCCTTCTTGGTCTTCAGGGATTCCAGTTTGCAGGCATCCACACAGGCCTGGCAGCCCACGCATTTGTCCGGATCGATCTGGACCCCATCGGCACTGGGATGCATGGCGTCCCACTGGCAGACCTTCACGCAGTCCGCCTGCTTGTCTTCCGAACAGGTGCAGGGTTTCACCCGCCACACCAGGCTGGTGTCTTCCGGATGGGCCAGACATTCGATCATCTTGGGATCGGCGTTGTCGATGTCTTCCACACTCTTCCCTTCCGCCGCCCGTTTCAGCATCTTGTGATACAGTTCATCCAAAGTCAGGTTTTTCGCTTTGCTGTCTTCCATTTTTTCTCCCCTCGTCAATGGAGATTGCTGCATGGCAGCAATCCCAAGCCGGAAGTCTGGAGTCCAAAGTCTGGAGCCTCCGGATAGGACCTGTCTCAACAGCCAGGTCCTTTTGATGATGCAGAACCAGGACCGAAATCATCATGAGATTCCCTTTCGATTAATGGTTTTACACATTCAAAAAATTTGCCTGCAAATTTATCATTCGGCTTCTGACTTCTGACTTCTGACTTCTTTACTCCTTACACAATCTTCGTGGACCATCCCTCGATGTTCCACACCTGGTCCACCCAGTCTTCGTAGAATTCCGGTTCGTGGGATACCAGGAGCAGGGTCCCCTTGTATTCCCGGAGGGCCCGCTGGAGCTCTTCCTTGGCCTCCACATCCAGGTGGTTGGTGGGTTCGTCCAAGACCAGCAGATTGGCCGGCCGCTGCATGATCTTGCACAGCCGCACCTTGGCCGCTTCGCCTCCGGAAAGGGCCGTCATCCTGGTGGTGATGTGGTCGTTGGTGAGACCGCAGGTGGCCAGGGCCCCCCGGACTTCCGAATTGGTCATCCCCGGGTATTCCTGCCACAGTTCCTCCAAGGCGGTGTTCTGGTTCCCTTTGGCACTTTCCTGTTCGAAATACCCTACGGACACGAAATCTCCCTGTTCCACACTGCCTGCCACCGGAGGGATCATCCCCAAAAGGGTCTTCAGCAGGGTGGATTTCCCCAGGCCGTTGGTACCCCGGATGGCGATTTTCTGGCCCCGTTCCAGCTTCAGGTCCACCTGTTTGGTCAGGGGCACATCATACCCCAGCACCAGGTTGCTGGCGGTAAGCACGAAACGGGACGGGGTCCGGTCTTCCAGGAACCGGAAATGGGGTTTGGGCTTTTCCGCCCGTTTGGTAAGGATCTCCATTTTGTCCAGTTTCTTCTGCCGGCTGTTGGCCATGCCCCGGGTGGCCACCCGGGCCTTGTTCCGGGCGATGAAGTCCTGTTCCTTTTTAATCTCCGCCTGCTGCCGTTCGTAGGCTGCCTCTTCCTGGCGTCGCTTCAGAGCCGCCATCTCCTCAAACTTCTCATAATTCCCTGTATACCGGTCCAGCTTCAGGTTGTCTACATGCCAGATGATGTTGGTCACGGCATTGAGGAAGGGTACATCGTGGGAAATCAGGATGAAGGCGTTTTCGTACTCCTGGAGGTACCGGGTAAGCCACTGGATGTGCTCCGCATCCAGGTAGTTGGTGGGTTCGTCCAGCAGCAGGATATCGGGATTTTCCAGCAGCAGCTTGGTGAGCAGCACCTTGGTCCGCTGGCCCCCGGACAGTTCGTCCACCTTGTGTTCCAGTCCGATGTCCCGGAGTCCCAGGCCTCCGGCCACTTCTTCGATCTTGGCATCCAGGTTGTAGTAGTCCGCCGCTTCCAGCCGTTCCTGGATTTCCCCCACTTCCTCCATGAGCCGTTCCATCTCTTCCGGGGAAGCGCTTTCCATTTTGTCATAGTCCGCCAGCATTTCCTGTTCCTGTTCCACCAGGTCCTGGAAGGCGGTGCGGAGGGTTTCCCGGATAGTCTTCCCGGGCTCCAGGGCGGAATGCTGGTCCAGGTAGCCCACTTTGGTCCGCCGGGCCCAGGTCACCTTCCCCTCATCGGGGGTCAATTTCCCGGTGATGATGGACATAAAGGTGGATTTCCCTTCCCCGTTGGCCCCCACCAGGGCCACATGTTCCCCCTTTTCCAGGCGGAAAGAAACATCGTCGAAAATCTCCCGTCCCCCATAACTGTGGGAAAGATGGGCAACATCCAAAACACTCATGCAAGAACTCCTTTATTGATTCGTTCATTGCCAGCGAAGCTGGCTCCCTTCGGCCATTGACCATTGACCGCTGACAGCGTGAAAAATACTTTTTCACGCTCTATAGCCGGTTAAGTATACCATAAAACACTCTCCTCATTCAACGCTTCCAACCGTTGCAGCAACAACATACATATGTACAAACCCTATGGTACAATACCCCCGGTAAGGGGCTGCCGCACGGGCGGCGGACCCATGACCCTTATAACTGCGCTGCTAGAGGAGAAAAACATGGGTTATCAACTGACACAAGAAGGACTCCGTCAGGTATTCGCCGACTGGAGCCGGGAGTATGACATCTACGCTCCCAAACGGTTTGAAGGGACCGGCCGCTTTTCTGAAACGGATGTGATCCGCTACGGGACGGTGACCGCGCCGGAAGAAGTGATCTGGGACCAGCGGTCCGACTATTCCTGGAAGGAGGCGGTGCTGCCGGTCTGCCAGACCCTGCTGTACTTTACGGAAGAAACGGTCACGGAAGCCAAGGATCCGGACCGGGGCAAGATCGTCCTGCTCCGGAGCTGCGACCTGGCTGCGGTACAGCGGTTCGACTACATCTTCCTCCAGAACGGACCGGAAGATTCCTACTACCGGTCCCGCCGGGACAAGATCAAATTCGTCCTCATGGGTTGTGACCATTCCTTTGAGGGCTGTTTCTGCGTCAGCATGGGCACCAACCGTACCGCCGGCTGGGACGCAGCCCTGAACCGCCGGGAAGAGGGCTACCAGGCTGAAGCCGCCGACAGCTTCCTGGCCGCCGCCCTGGAAAAGGCCGGAACCCCCTGGGGAGACGTGGTCCCTGACGCTGTGGAAGCCAACGACTTCACCGTCACGGTACCGGAGGACCTGACCAGTGCCGTGGCCCAGAGCACCATCTGGGACGAATACGACAAACGGTGCATCAAATGCGGCCGGTGCACCCTGGTGTGCCCCACCTGCACCTGCTGGTCCATGCAGGATCTTTTCTACACGGAAAACGGCAAAGCCGGGGAACGGCGCCGGGTCCAGGCTTCCTGCATGATCGACGGCTACACCGACGTGGCCGGGGGCCTGAAGTTCCGCCAGAAGGGCGGGGAACGGATGCGCTTCAAGGTACTCCACAAGGTCCTGGACTTCAAGAAACGGGCCGGATACCAGATGTGCGTGGGCTGTGGCCGGTGCGATGCCATCTGCCCGGAATACATTTCCTTTGTCCGCTGCATCGACAAACTGGCGGACGGCATGAAGGAGGTCACGAAAGATGAAAGATAATACCTACCTGCCCTTCCGGTCCGAGATCCTGGAAGTGATCAAGCATGCGGACCTGGAATACACCTTCCGGATGGCCTATGACCAGGGCAAGGAACATCCGGTGAAACCGGGCCAGTTCTTTGAGATCTCCATCCCCAAATACGGGGAGGCTCCCATTTCCGTCAGTGGCATCACCGACCATTCCCTGGATTTCACCATCCGGAAAGTGGGCAGCCTCACCAACGAGATCTTCGAAAACTACGTGGGGGACCATTTCTTCCTCCGGGGACCCTACGGCAACGGGTTCGACGTGAACATGTTCAAAGGCAAGGAAATCATCCTGGTGGCCGGTGGGTCCGGCCTGTCCCCCATCCACGGGGTCATCGACTACTTTGCGGACCATATGGACGAATGTGAACGGCTGACGGTGATCGTGGGCTTCAAATCCCCCCACGACATCCTGTTCCGGGAAGACCTGAAACGGTGGAAACAAAGTGGCATGAACCTGATCTACACCGTGGACAAGGCGGACGACGACCCGGACTATGACGGCCATGTGGGCCTGGTGACCCAGTACATCCCGGAAATGAACCTCCAGAATCCGGACAACGCCATTGCCGTGGTGGTGGGGCCTCCCATGATGATCAAATTCTCCATCAAGACCCTGCTGGGCCTGGGCTTCGACGAAGAAAAGATCTGGGTCTCTGAATCCCGGAAAATGTGCTGCGGCGTGGGCAAATGCGGCCACTGCCGGATCGGCGAAATCTACGTGTGCCAGGATGGACCGGTGTTCAAATACACCCAGGTCCGGTCCTTCATTGACTAGGAGGCGTCCCATGCTGGATATGGATTGTGGAAAACTGAAAAAGAACGCCTACCGGGTGACCAAGCACCGGGGCATCACCTCTTCCCGGGTGCGGGTGCCCGGTGGCCATCTCACCGCCGATGTACTGGGGAAGATCCAGGAAATCGCGGAAACCTACGGCAACGGCCAGGTCCATCTGACCATCCGCCAGGGCTTCGAGATCCTGGGGATCCCCTTTGAAAAGGTTCCCGAAGTGAACAAGGCTCTCCAGCCCATCATCGAGGAACTGGACATCAACCAGGAAGCCCCCGGCACCGGCTATCCCGCTTCCGGGACCCGGAACATCATGGCCTGTGTGGGGAACCGGGTGTGCCCCTTCGGGAACTACGACACCACCGCCCTGGCCAAACGGATCGAAAAGGCCATCTTCCCCAACGACCTCCATGTGAAGGTGGCCCTTACCGGCTGCCCCAACGACTGCTGCAAAGTGCGGATGCACGATTTCGGGATCATCGGCATGACCGAGCCCCAGTTCGATCCCTCCCGGTGCATCAGCTGCGGCGCCTGTGTGAAGAAATGCAAACAGCTATCTGTGGAAGCCCTCCATATGGACAAATTCCGCCCGGTGCGGAACGTAGAAAAATGCATCGGCTGCGGAGTCTGTGCCCATGCTTGCCCCAACCGGGCTTGGACCCGGAGCAAGACCCAGTATTTCCGGATCACCCTCTTGGGCCGCAGCGGCAAGAAGAATCCCCGGATGGGCGTGGACTTCATCAAATGGGCGGATGCGGACAGTGTGGTAAAGATTGTCAGCAATGTGTATGACTACGCCCGGAAGTACATCGACCCGGAAGCCCCTGGCGGCAAGGAACACATCGGCTACATGGTGGACCGGACCGGTCCGGAAGAATTCCTCCAGTACATCCTCCGGGACGTGCACCTGCCGGAAAAAGCAGAAGTATACAAACCTCTCTACTGGAACGGAATCCGGTATTGGGGATTGAAATAGGCGGCTGCCGGAACCCCGGCGGCCCTGTCAATGGCCGAAAGAAAGGACCTGCTCCTCAGAATGGAGCAGGTCCTTTTGAACAGGCGGCATCCGGCCACTGGCCGGTTCTCTGCACTCTTTACTCTTCCCTTTCCCAGCCCCTCCCATGCTATAATACATCCATCAGAAAGGATGATGCCCATGAAATACATGATTGCTTCGGATATCCACGGTTCCGCCCTGTATGCCCGGAAAATGGCGGAGGCCTTCCGCCGGGAGGAAGCGGACCGGCTGATCCTTCTGGGAGACCTTTTGTACCATGGGCCCCGGAACGACCTGCCGGAAGGCTATGCTCCCAAAGAAGTGATTGCCCTCCTGAACGGCCTGAAGGACCGGATTTTCTGCGTCCGGGGCAACTGCGAGGCGGAAGTGGACCAGATGGTCCTCCAGTTCCCCGTGCTGGCGGACTATGCCCTGCTGGAATGGAACCATCACCTGATCTTCGTCACCCACGGCCACCGGTACAACCTCCAGCACCCGCCTCTTCTCCAGCCCGGAGACATCCTCCTCCACGGCCACACCCACATCCCCGCCAACGAGCCCTGGGGCCAGGACAACCGGTACTGGAACCCGGGCTCCGTTTCCCTCCCCAAAGCCGGCACTCCCCACAGCTATATGGTGCTGGAGGAGGACCGGCCCCTCTGGAAAGCCTTGGAATAGGAGGACCAGGATCATGATTCCTTCCAGAAAAATTTCCTTTTCTCTTTTCCTGGCGGTGCTGGGAATGGTTTCTTCCGGGTTCCGGCCTTTGCCGGCTCTGGCCCGGGAGGATGCCGCCAAAATCTCCCACGCCCGGAAGGCAGTACCCCATCCCCAGGCGGCGCCCGTGCTCCTGGGCCGTACCCCCGGCAAAGAGACTCCGGTGATCGACGCTCACAGCGCCGTGGCCAATACAGACCTGATGCCGGTGGCTGCCGGGGTCACGGTGATCACCCAGCAGGAAATCGCCGACAACCATTATGATTCGGTGGCAGAAGCCCTGACTTATGCGCCGGGGGTCACCGTCACCGGCGGGATGGTGAACACCTCCCAGCGGATCGTCCGGATCGACGGAGACGAACGGGTAGCGGTATTCATCGACGGCCACCGGATGAACCTGGAAAGCGGTCTGACCAACGGCCGGAGCACCTACGACCTGGACATGGCGGTCCCCACTTCCGCCATCGACCGGATCGAAGTGATCCACGGAGCAGCAGACGGCGGATACCTGAACTATGACACCCCAGGCGGCGCCATCAACATCGTCACCCGGAAAGGGTCCGGCCGCCAGTTCCAGCTGGAGGGAGCCCGGGGCCCCTACGATGGCTGGCGGTGGAACGCCCATCTGGAAGGCAGTGCCGAAGGCTGGAGCTGGCTGGCCACGGGAGGCCGTTCCAATCTGGATGCCCTCCACTACCGGGACAGCTCGGGAAACCGGCACACCATGCCTGATTCCGCCCAGAACCGCCGGGAAATGTTCTACCGGTTCGACCGGCAGTTCACCGATTCCACTTCCCTCACCCTGTCCTACGCCCATTTCAGCAACAGCCGAGGACTCTGGCTGGGCCGTTCCTACTGGGATACCCACCGGGAAAACTACGAGGCGGAAAAACTGGCCAACAATGTGAACCTGACCTACAACTACAAGGAAGATACAGCGGCTCCCGCCTGGATCTCCCTGTACCACAACTACAACCAAGCTGATTCTTACTACCCCGCAGGAACGGAGGAGCAGGACCATCTCCCCAGCTACAGCCGGTGGAAGGCTTATACCAACGGCCTGGACTGGCGGGACGGCTGGAAGGTGGGGAAGCATTTCACCGTCACTGCCGGGATCACCTGGCAGCACACTTCCTTGGATACGGAGCAGAACCTGCTGGACGCCCTCAACTTCGCCAAGAACTACAACCAGGGCATCAGCAACCTGTCCGCCTACGTGACCACCAAGACCCGCTACGGCAAGCTGTCCCTCCAGAGCACCTCCCTGTTCAACCACAACACCCGATTCGACAATGAATGTGTGTATGGGGATTCCCTGGAATACCGGCCGGACGACAGACTGACCTTCTACGGCTCCCTCCAGCGGATCTATTCCGTCCCCACCCTGGACGAACTGTACTACAGCAATTACAACCGGGATTCCGACGGGGCCTGGAAGATCCGAGGGAACGAACATCTCCAGCCGGAAACGGGTTTCAAATGGAACGGGGGCATCCGATATAAGACCAGCAGCCACAGCACCCTGGGGGTCAACGCCTTCGTGTCCCATATCAACAATCCCATTGTGTGGTACAAGGAGGCAGGGACCTGGACGCCCAAGAACCTGGAAAGCCAGAACAAGGACGGGATCCAGGTCACCTGGGAGGACCATTTCAGCCCGAAATACGGCCTGACCGCCTCCTACGCCTGGACCCGGACGGATACCACTTACGGCAGCGGCATCGATCCCCAGTACACCGATGAAGCGGCGCCCCACGCCGTCAAGGCAGCCTTGACCTACAGGGACAAACGCTGGACCAACAGTCTGCTGTTCCAGGCCGCCTGGGGCCGGGACAAGGGATGGTACACCGGCAATGCCTTCACCCTGGACGCCAATGTCAATTACAGATTCAACCAGCACTGGAGCACCTGGCTGAAGCTCAGGAACCTGTTGGATGAAAGTTACGAAGACGTGGGCTCCCGTACCCTGGGAGACTGCCCCGCCTACGGCCGGACGGCACTGGTGGGCGTGACGTATGCATTGTAAAAGAGAGGGGATGCTGCACGCAACGTGCAGCATCCCCTCTTTTTTCACTTCCCCGGTTCTTCTGCGATGACGCCGCCGCAGTGGGGGATGAGGTTCAGGGTATAATCCTTTTTCCCCTCCCGTTTCAACTGAGCCTGGGCCTTTTCCCAGGCTTCAGCGACGGTGGCGCAGGGAATCTGGTTGGTCTTCCGGATGGCTTCGAAATTCTCTTTTTTCGTCACCAGGTAGATGGTGTACCGGTGTGTCATGCAGAACAGATTGAAAGCCACAAAGAAGGGAATGCTGAAATTCTCCCGGAGCGCCTTTTCCATGTCCTGTTCATTATCATACTTGAAACTGCCCAGATATTCCGGCGGTTCATACAGGTCGCTGGCCTCCATGATGGCAATGATGATGCCCCCCGGTTTGGTGGTCACATCCGCCGGATCGTAGCATTTGCAGCCCTGGTACAAAGAGACATCCTTAGGATAGCCCCCGGCGCAGGCAAAGGTCACATCGGCCCGTTCTTTGAACGGAACTGCCTGGTTGTCATGACAGATCCGAGTCCCTTCCATCCATGCCTGGTAGGGATCCCCGGCCACGATATTGCAGATTTCTCCCTCATTATTGATGATGGAATGGACCAGGAAAGTGGGCCGCACCATATCCATAGCTTCCAGCATATCGTAGTTCACTGGGTTGTCATGGAGCACCCCGTTCCGGGTCTTGGGATTGATGCCATCTCCGAAATGGTCCGCCAGGGCGTGGCAGTGGTTCTCCTGGATGGTATCCCAGCCGGCCACACCGGGCAGGAGCAGTTTCCGTCCGCCCCCATAGCCAGCAAAGAGATGGGCGGTGATCCCGTCGATGATCACGATTTTGTCGGCTTCTACCACCCGCTTGTTCAGCATCACTTGGGTCCCGAACCGGGTAGTCCCCACACAGGTCAGTTCATCATTGTTCCGGCAGTGGTGCTGGTACATCCGAATCCTCCTGGCCACTTCTTCTCCCACCACCCGGACATTTTCCTCCGAGGTCTGCTCCCGGTGGGTCCCTTGGGCAAAGACGATGCACATATCTTCATCCGGCACACCGGCCAGGTTCAATTCATTGACCACATGGATCACATATTCCGAAGAACGGTTCCAGGAACGGGTCACATCGGCGATGACCAGACAGACTCTGTCCCCTTTCCGGAACATTTCCTGCAGAGGCTTGCAGCCGATGGGATGGCGCATGGCTTCCAAAGCTGCCTGTTCCACATCCACTGCCGGCACCGGACGGCCTTCGATGATGCTGCTGATCTGGTCCTCCGGCAGTTCCACTTCCTGGGTAGACCTGCCAAAATTGAAGCTGAATTTCCTGAATCCCACGATGTCTTCCTCCCTTTCAGATAGAAACTGTAGAATGCTGGAATAAAAAAACTGTTTATACAGAATATTATAGCACAATCCTTATTTTTTCTCTTCCCACCATAAAAAAGCACCCATACGGTCAAAACCCGCATGGATGCTTATTTTTGAGTTGGTGGAGCACAGGGGGATCGAACCCCTGACCTCAAGATTGCGAACCTTGCGCTCTCCCAGCTGAGCTAGTGCCCCAATATATGATATTATAACGCTTCTCCAGGGAGTGTGCAAGAAGAAATCAGGCAGCACTCCCTGGTCGAAAGGGTGCCGTACCTTTTAAACACCCTTTTCCTTCTGTTTTTCCACCAGATCGGCCAAAGTGGTATTGTCCACAATATTATCGATGGCGTCCTGGATTTCTTTCCACAGGTCCAGGGTGACGCAGTGGGCGGCCCGGCTGCAGATCACGTGGCCAGGTTCCAGACAGGCCACCGGGGCCAGGGATCCTTCCACAGCCCGGAGGATCTCTCCGGCGGTGTAGTCGTGGGGGTCACGGACCAGTTTGTATCCCCCCTGAGCTCCTCTGGCGCTTTTTACCAGTTTGGCGCGGGAGAGCTGGGTGATGATCTGTTCCAGGTATTTTTCTGAGATTTCCTGTCTTTGAGAGACGCTTTTGATAGGTACATAGGATTCGGTGCCGTTCATGGCCAAATCAATCATCAGGCGCAGGGCATACCGTCCCTTGGTAGAGATTTTCATGGTTCCTCCTCGCAGCAAGAATAATTTCCTATAATTGTACTATAGAATTTTCCAAAAGGGAAGGTCAATCCCTAGTAATTTTTAGGAAATTCCTTTAGGGTATCCTGTCAGAAAAAGTTCACTCCTTTTGAGATTTATCAGATTTTTCTATCGGAATTGTTGACATTATTTGCTCTGAAACTGTAAAATAAAAACGTATCTGTTCATTTTGTTTTCAAAAATCGAACCAGGATTCTTTAAAGGGGGAGAAAATCGTGAGTCGTTTGCAAATCGAGACCCCAGGACGGGCCCAAACGGTCCTGAACGGCCTGTATCAGGATATGCACCGCCGGATCAGTGCCAGTTCGCCGGGGCTCTGTCCTGTGGATATGGCGTTGAATTTCCTGCGCTTCTGCCATGCCCAGAGCTGCGGAAAATGTGTCCCCTGCCGGGTGGGGCTGGGACAGCTGGAATCCCTGATCGAGCAGGTGCTGGAACGGACGGCGACCCTGGAAACCATCGATTTAATCGAGGATACTGCCCAGGTGATCGCTGATTCTTCGGACTGTGCCATTGGCTATGAGGCAGCGTATATGGTGCTGAAGGGAGTCCGGGGTTTTCGGGAAGATTATGAGGAACATGTGCTCAACGGCCGCTGCATCTGCGGGCTCAGCCATCCGGTGCCCTGTGTCTCCACCTGCCCGGCCCATGTAGATATCCCCGGCTATATCGCCCTGATCCGGGAAGGCCATTACGAAGAGGCCCTGGAACTGATCCGCAAGGACAATCCGTTCCCAGCGGTCTGTGCCTACGTCTGTGAACATCCCTGCGAACTCCACTGCCGCCGGCAGATGGTGGATGATTCGGTGAACATCTGCGGTCTGAAGCGGTTCGCTGTGGACCATGCCAAACCGGCCCAGGCACCTTCCCCGGCCCCGGCTACCGGCAAGACAGTGGCAGTGATCGGCGGCGGCCCGGGAGGCCTGACGGCGGCTTACTACCTAGCCCTCATGGGGCACAGCGTCACCGTCTACGAACAGAGGCCCCAGCTGGGCGGCATGCTCCGGTACGGCATTCCCAACTATCGGCTGCCTCTGGAGATCCTGGACAAAGACCTGGCTTACATCCTTTCTGCAGGGATCCAGGTCCACACTGGCGTATCCGTGGGGACGGATCTTTCCGTAGAAGAGCTCCAGCAACAGTATGACGCGGTCTACATCGCCATCGGGGCCCACAGCGACAAGAAGCTCCATCTGGAAGGGGAAGAGGCTCTGGGAGTCTACAGTGCGGTCCGGCTGCTCCGGGACATCGGGGAAGGCCGGGTACCGGATTTCTCCGGCAAGCGGATCTGCGTCATCGGCGGGGGCAACGTATCCATGGATGCCACCCGGACGGCCAAACGCCTGGGAGCCGCCTCCGTCCAGTGCATCTACCGGCGCCGGCTGGAAGACATGACTGCCCTGGAAGAAGAGATCCAGGCAGCCATGGCGGAAGGCTGCGAGATTGTCACCTTGGAAGCTCCCAGCCGGATCGAGACTGATGGGAACGGCCAGGTGACAGCCCTCTGGACCCAGCCCCAGCACATCGGCCCCTATAACGGCAAGAGCCGCCCCAATCCGGTGAAAGCGGACCTGCCGGAACGGCGCTTCCCCTGTGATGCCATCATCGTGGCCATCGGCCAGTCCATCGTCACCAAGCCTTTTGAAGCCATCGGGGTCACGGTCAGCCGAGGGACCATCCAGGCGGATCTTTCCAGCAGCATCCCCGGCCTGAAGAACCTATTTGCCGGCGGGGATGCAGTTTCCGGGCCCGCCACGGTGATCAAGGCGGTGGCCGCCGGCAAAGTAGCCGCGGACAACATCGATTCCTTTTTCGGATATCACCACCGGATCTCCTGCGGGGTGGAAATCCCGCCCGCCCATTTCACCAATACGCCACCCTGCGGCAGGGTGAACCTGAAGCAGCACTGCACGTCCCACTGTGTGGGAGATTTTCAGCTGGTCTCGGAAGGGATGACTCCGGAAGAGGCCCTGCAGGAAGCCAGCCGCTGCCTGCGCTGTGACCACTTTGGTTACGGCAGCTTCAAAGGAGGGAGGAACCGGGAATGGTAACCTGTACCATCGACAATAAAACTTTCCAGGTGCCGGAAGGGACCACCATCATGGAAGCGGCCCGGCAGGTCCAGATCCAGATTCCCCATCTGTGCTACCTGAAAGGCCTGAACGAAATCGCCGCCTGCCGGGTCTGCTGCGTAGAGGTGGAAGGAGAACACGCCATGGTGACGGCCTGCAACAGTCCTGTCCGGGACGGCATGGTGGTCCACACCAATTCTCCCCGGGCCCGACGTACCCGGAAGATCAATGTGGAGCTGATCCTGTCCCAGCACGACTGCCGCTGTGCTACCTGCGTGCGCAGCGGAAACTGCCGGCTCCAGACCCTGGCCAACGATCTGGGGATCCATGACAGCCCCTATGAAGAACAGCTTCCCAAGGGGCTGCGGAAAGCATGGACCACCACCTATCCCCTATACCATGATTACAACAAATGCATCAAATGCATGCGCTGCATCCAGGTCTGCGACAAGATCCAGGATATGCACATCTGGGATGTGGCAGGCACCGGCGGCCGGACCACCATCGATGTTTCCGGCAACCGGGTGATCAAAGATTCGGACTGTACCCTGTGCGGCCAGTGCCTCATCCACTGCCCGGTGGCAGGGCTGCGGGAACGGGATGATACGGCAAAGCTGTATGCTGCCTTGGCAGACCCGGAAAAAGTAACAGTGGTCCAAGTGGCGCCGGCGGTCCGGACAGCCTGGTGTGAAGCTTTCGGCCTGCCCCGGCGGGAAGGGACCATCGGGAAGATGGCGGCAGCCCTCCGCCGGCTTGGCTTCGACCATGTGTATGACACCACCTTCGCAGCGGATCTGACCATCATGGAAGAGGCCAATGAATTCTTAGAACGTTTTTCCAAGGGAGATACCCGCGAGTATCCCATGTTCACCAGCTGCTGTCCCGGATGGGTCCGTTTCCTAAAGGGACAATATCCGGAACTCACCAGCCAGCTTTCTACCTCCAAATCCCCCCAGCAAATGTTCGGGGCCATGGCCAAGACCTGGCTGGCGGAAAAACTTGGGGTAGAACCGGAGAAGCTCTATTGTGTTTCCATCATGCCCTGTCTGGCCAAAAAGGCAGAATGTGCTCTGCCTACCATGCGGACGGTCCACGGGCCCGATGTGGATCTTTCTCTGACCACCCGGGAATTCATCCGCATGCTCCGGGCGGACCATCTGGACCCGGCCCTGCTGCCGGAAGAGCCTTTGGATGACCCCATGGGGACCTTCACCGGCGCCGGGACCATCTTCGGTGCCACCGGCGGCGTCATGGAAGCAGCCCTGCGGACGGCCTATGCCAAGCTCATGGGGAAAAATCCGGACCCGGACTATTTCGCCGCCATCCGCACCGGTCCAGCTCTCCGGGAAGCCACCTATACTTTAGGAGGCAAAGAACTGCGGTGTGCCGTAGTCAGCGGTCTGGGCAATACCCGGAAGCTGATCCGGGCCCTGAAACGAAAAGAGGTCCATTATGATTTCGTAGAAGTGATGGCCTGCCCGGGTGGCTGTGCCGGCGGCGGAGGCCAGCCCATCCCCCAGCACGATGAAGAATTCCAGGAAGTGCGGGGCAAACAGCTTTACCGGCTGGATGCGGAAAATCCCCTGCGGTATTCCCACGAGAACCCCCAGATCCAGCGGCTGTACCGGGAATTCTTGGGAGAGCCCCTGAGCCCGAAAGCAGAAGAACTGCTCCATACGGATCATTTTGGATGGAAGATATAAAGATGGGAGCTGTTGCATGTGTGAGATTTTCACACATGCAACAGCTCCTGCTTTTTTCAGCACTCCGTCCCTCCGCTCACTTTCGCGTCTTCCTCGTTTTCTACCGCCGTCTCCACAGCCGCTTTCAGGCCTGCCACGATGGTCTCCAGAGCCATGCTGGGCTGGTCTTTCAGCCGGGCGGCCTGTTCCGGCAGGTAGGGCACGTGGATGAAGCCGCCCCTGCGTTTCCGGGTATCGTGGGCCAAAAGGTCCATCAGCCCGTAGAACACATGGTTGCACACAAAGGTCCCGGCCGTGTTGGAGACTTTGGCCGGAATCCCTTTGGCCGTCAGGGCCGCCACGATCTTCTTGATGGGCAGGGTGGAGAAATACCCCACGGGACCGCCGGACACGATGGGTTCATCCACCGGCTGGTTCCCTTCATTGTCCCTGATCCGAAAATCATCGCAGTTGATGGCCACCCGTTCCACCGTAAGGTCCGTCCGTCCCCCGGCCTGGCCGATGCAGATGATGATATCCGGATCAAAGGCAGCAATGGCTTCCTTCACTTTGGCGATGGCCTTCAGCCGCACTGTGGGGATTTCCACCGTGTGGACCTGGGCCCCAGCCAAGGTCAGGCCATCCAGTTTCTTCACCGCTTCCAGGGCCGGGTTCACCGGTTCCCCGCCAAATGGATCAAAACCTGTAATCAGTACGCTCATATCTTCTCCTCCTCTTTTTTCTTATTCGTTCTCCCAAGGAAAAGTCCTGCAGCTAGACAAAATATCCTTTTTTGCTTTATGATAAGAACTGAAATTTCGGTGAAAGGAAGCTGCTATATGACCCATCATATTTCCACCCTATTCCTTGCCAGCCTTGCGTTCCTTGCCTTGCTGACTTCTCCGGTGCTAGCTTCTCCTGCAGGACTTGCTGTCCGGAAGCCAGCGGCGCAAACCCAAACTGCCCCTCCGGCAGCGGCCACGTCCCCCGCTTCCCATCCTGCTTCCCCAGCACCGGATCCGACAGGCATTGCAAAGGCCGCTGTTCCTGCCCCCACTTCTTCTCCTGCAGCACTTGAGGCCCCCGTGTCTCCTGCTCCGGCTCCCCAGCCTCCTGAGGACCCCGTCACCACCCTGACGATCAGCGCTGCTGGAGACTGCACCCTGGGTACGGAAGAAAGTTTCGGCTATGAAGGGACTTTTCCGGCCGCCTGGGACGCAGCAGGCGGAGACGGTTCCGTGTTCCTGGCCGGTGTGCAGCCCATTTTTGCCCACGACGACTTGACGGTGGTGAACCTGGAAGGGCCGCTAACCACCCGGGGAGAACGGCAGGAGAAGACCTTCGCCTTCCGGGGAGACCCGGCTTATGTGGAGCTGCTGAAGGACGGCAGCGTGGAAGCCGCCACCCTGGCCAATAACCACAGCTACGACTACGGCAGCGACGGTTTCTGGGATACTTTCAAAGACCTGGGAGACAACGGCATCATGCCCTTCGGCTATGAAGAAAGCCAGCTGGTCACCGTCAAAGGGATCCCGGTGGGCCTGGTGGGCATCAACGTGCTGGAAGGAGGCGCCCCAGACCTCCTGCTGTCGGAAATGGAAAAAGTGAAGGACAAAGGTGCCCGGTTGGTGGTGGTCTATTTCCACTGGGGCAGCGAACTGGAAACCCGCCCGGATGAAGACCAAATCTATTTGGCCCACCTGGCCATCGACCAGGGAGCGGATCTGGTGCTGGGGGCCCACCCTCACGTGATCCAGCCCCTGGAGACCTATAAAGGCCACACCATCTGCTACAGCCTGGGGAACTTCTGTTTTGGGGGCAACAGCAACCCCCGGGATAAGGATACCTTCATCTACCAGCAGACCTTCCGGTTCCAGAAAGGCCATCTCCTGGGTGCTGACCCGGGGAAGGTGATCCCCTGTCGGATCTCCTCCACTCCGGACTGGAACGACTACCGCCCCACCCTGGTAGAAGGGGCGGAAGCGGAGCGGATAAAGGGGAAAGCAAAAGGAGCTGTTGCCTGAGCAACAGCTCCCCTTCACGCCCCCAAGATCCCGCCTACCACCATGCCCAGGTAGGTGCCTATCACGTAGCCGAAAGTCCCCACCAGCATACTGGGGCCCACCAGGCTGGTCCAGCCCTGGGAAATGGCCATCCCTGCTGCTGTAGTGGGCCCTCCGATATTGGCGTTGGACGCCAACACGATATCCTCCAGGCTGAAATGGAACAGCTTGCCGCCCACAAAGCAGAAAGCCATGTTCACCAGGACCATCAGGAAACAGAACACGAACAGCAGCGGTGCGTTCCGGAGGATTTCCAGGACAGAAGCGGGCACCCCGATGGCAAAGAAGAACAGGTAAATGAAATACGTACCGATTTCCTGGGCACCGGCCAAGGCCGCCGCCTGTTTTTCAAAAAAGGTGGCAAAACCCATGGAAAACAGGGTGATCCACACATATTGGCTGCTGAAGAAGGTGTTGGCCATATGCCCCAAGCCGCTGCCGGCAGGAATGGCCGCCCCCAGCATCTTCCCCAGATTCTGGGAAAGGGTCACCACCGCCACGGCGTAGAACAGATCCAACGCAATGTCTTTCAAAGAAATGTTCTTGGCCTGCCAATAGGCTGCCGCTTGGGTCTGGGCACCTTCCCGTCCCTCCCGGGCCACCCGGTCCATATGGGGATGCGGATAGTGCTTCTGGAAAAAGGCACTGCTCACACATTTCAGCAGCACCAGGAAATAGACCGCCATGTTCAGGTTGTCCGCCACCACCGTTGCAGAAACCAGGGTTCCTTCCGTGTGGAAAGCATCGGCCAAGGCCACGAAATTGACGCCGCCCCCGATGTAGGATCCTGTCATCATAGCCGCTACCTTAGCCAATCCGTCGATCCGGCTCCCCAGCAGCCAGCACCCCAAGACGGCACCACAGACAGTCCCTGCCGCCCCGATGAGGAAAATGAAGAGCAGCCGTCCCGTTTCCTGCCAAATCTTGCTCAGGTTGGCCTGGAGCAGCAGCAGCGGAATGGCCAAAGGTACTGCGTACCCCCAGATCATATCATCATAAATGGGCGCATGGCTGGGAATCACGTTCAGGTTGACCAACACAATGGCCGCGATAAGAGCCAGTACAGCTCCGGAGATCCGAGAGGCCCAGGCATAAGTCTGTTCCAACCAGATGGCCCCTGCTACCACACCGCAGGTCAGAGCCAGCAGCAGCCAGGTATTTTCCGGCGCAATCAATGTATCCATAAACAGCTTCCTTCCTTATTTCATTCTTTGCACACATCCACCCAGCGGTCCGAGCCTACCAGGCTTTCCAATTCCTCCACAGTGAGCCGGACTCCGCTGTGGTCATCTCCAGCGGCTGGATACACCACTGGATGCTTCTTCAGGCTCACATCCAGGTACACCGGTACCTCCGGATTGGCCCCGAAAGGACAGACCCCGCCGGGAGCATGTCCCACCAGGGTTTCCACCTGGTCTCCCGGGATCATCTTCGCCTTGGTGTGGAACACCTGCTTGAACTTGTGATTGTCGATCCGGGCCGTCCCTTCTGTCAAGATCAGGATGGCCCCTCCGCCCATCAGGAAAGAAAGGGTCTTGGCAATGGCTCCCGGTTCCGCTCCCAGAGCTGCAGCGGCCAATTCCACCGTGGCCGTGGAAGCTTCCGGTACGATGATCCGGTCTCCATATCCCTTTGCTTCCAGATATTTCCTTGCTTTTTCCATTGACAATGGAATCACCTGCCTATTTGCGTGATAACTTTTAGTATACTTCTCCCAGCCGGAAATGGAAAGGGGGTCGTTGACAGCTTTTGCTCTGCCTTCCTATAATAGGAAGCAGACTGAAATACACTACTGGGAAAATAGGATTTTACAGTTCCTGCTTTTTCCCAGGAAAGGATGGCATCATGGATTCGGAAGGAACGAAGATTTGTCTCATTGCACCTACGGAAAACCTGGCAGTCAGGGCCCGTGCCTTGATTGCCCGGCAGGGGCTCCAAGTACGGGTGGAAGTGGCAGAGCTGGAAAACGCGGTGGCCTTGGCCCGTACCCTGCTGAAGCAGGGGGACTGGCTATTCATCAGCCGCCGGGGCACCCGGGACCTGCTGCGGAAGAAACTGAGGATCGACGTGGTGAACATCCCCAGCGAAGCCTCCGACTATATCCAGGCTATTCAGCGGCTGCGGGACGAGACCCGGCCCATCGCCTTCTTCTCCTTTGAAGAAGAAATCAGCAATGAACTGCGGACCATCTGCTACTTGCTGCATCTGAAGATGCAGCACTACTCCTTCAAAGACAGCACCGAATGCCGCCGAGTGGTGAAACAGGCCGTCCACGATGGGGCTGCTTGGGGCCTGGGCGGTGTTGTCTCAGAGCACTATGCCGACCTTTTCCACCTGCCCTATATCCGGGTGGAAAGTTCCGATGCCGCCATCCTCCATGCCTTGGAAAATGCCCAGCAGCTGTATCTGAACAAACAGGAAAATGCCCGGAAACAGGAACAGCTCCGGATCCGGCTGGAACGCTACCAAAACATCCTGGATTATACCCACGATGCCATCATCGCCATCGATGAAGAAGGGAAGATCAGCACCACCAACCAAATCGCCAATGAACTGCTCCGCCCGGCCAGGCCGCCCTTCACCGGACGGCCCATTGAGGAAGTCCTTCCCAACACCCATCTCACCAACGTGCTCCGGACCGGGAAATCAGAAATCGGCCAAATGATGCAGCTCCAAGGCAGCCTGGTTTCCACCAACCGGGTCCCCATCCTGGTGGATGGCCAGGTAAAAGGAGTAGTGGCCACCTTCCAGGATATCAAGACCCTCCAGTCCACGGAACGGGATATCCGGGTGAAGCTCCACGAAAAAGGACTGGTGGCCAAATATCATCTGTCCGACATCCTGGGGAATTCCCCTGGCATCGCCAAAGCCCGGAAATTGGCCCGGGATTTTGCCTCTTCCCAGTTCACGGTGATGATCTACGGGGAAACGGGCACCGGCAAGGAGATGTTCGCCCAGGGGATCCACAATGCCAGTCCCCGAAAGAACGGTCCCTTTGTGGCCGTCAACTGTACCGCTCTGAACCGGGACCTGTTGGAAAGCGAGCTGTTCGGCTATGCGGACAGTTCCTTCACCGGCGCCCGGAAAGGCGGCAAGGCCGGGCTCTTTGAAATGGCCCACGGAGGCACGGTGTTCCTGGATGAAATCGGCGACCTTCCTCTGGAATTCCAGGCGCCTCTGCTCCGGGTCCTCCAAGAGAAGGAAGTCCGCCGGGTGGGGGACGACCGGATCATCCCGGTGGATATCCGGGTCATCGCCGCCACCAACCGGAATCTCCTGCGCCTGGTGGAAGAAGAAAAATTCCGCCGGGACCTGTACTATCGGCTGAATGTGCTCAGCCTCACCATCCTCCCCCTGCGCCAGCGGGAAAATGATTACCTGAAGATTGCTAGGACCATCTACCGTCAGGTAGCTCTCCAGCAGGACCCGGAAAAAGAAAAAAGTTTCCTGCGGATCATGCGGGCCTGCAAAACATACCCCTGGCCCGGGAATGTCCGAGAACTGACCAATGTGGTGGAACGGATCTCCCTCCTGCTCTCCTGCGGCCAGACGGAAGGAGAAATCTTCCAGATTCTTCAGGCCGATTGGGAAGTCCAGCGGAAAGCGGCAGCACCTGCAGAAGATCCCGTCCCCAGCCAAAGAGGAGAGCTGGACCTTCCTGCCCTTCAAGAAGCCCTAGAGCGGAACCGTGGGAATGTTTCCCAGGCTGCCCGGGAGTTGGGGATCAGCCGCAGTACCTTTTATCGCCATCTGAAACAGTGAACTGTTCCATTCCTGTCCCATCTACAACAGATTTGGGACAGCTGATACAATTGGGACAGCCATCGGATCAGGTTCCCTGCCCTATGGAGGGACCCTAAAAAGCAAAAAATCCTGTGAAAGAGACCGAAGCCATACCTTCAGCCGTCCTTTCACAGGATTTTTTATGGAAAAATAAAAAAAAATAGAAAAATCGAATTTTTGGCACGCCATTTGCACGATAGAAAGGCAAATGAATTGAATCGATTCGTTTGGAACCTTTTTCCGGTATGGCCAATCGGGAAAAAGCTGAGGGAGGTAACTATTTTGAATTCGACTCTTGCCATTATTTCTTTACTGATTTTAGTCAGTGTCATCATCACAGGATTTGTCCTGAAAAAGAACGTAGGCCTGGTAGCCATCCTGGCCGCCACCATCTTCGGAGCCGCTATCGGCGAAACCGATTCCATCATCATCAAAGGCTTCAGTTCCAGCACCTTCATCATGCTGCTGGGGGTTTCCCTATTGTGCACCATCGCCACCAACAACGGGACCCTGGAACTCACCGCCAAGAAATTCCTGAACCTGTCCGGGGGCCATGTAAAAGCCGCTCCCATCATCATGTACCTAATCGGCTACATCATCGCCGCCATCGGTCCCGGCTGCGTGCCGGCCCTGGGAATCGTGGCAGCCCTGAGCCTGCCCCTTTCCAAGACCACCGGCTACAATTCGGTGATGTTGGCCGCCATCGGCGAAATCGGTTCCATGGCTGGGCGTTTCTCCCCCCTGACTCCGGAAAGCGTCTTAATTGGAAACCTAGCCCAGGCCCAAGGGATCACCGGTTACCAAAGTGCCGTACTGATTTATTCTACTGTGACCACCATCGTCCTTTCCTTTGTGATCTATTTCCTGTACAAAAGCTACAAAGTCAAGGAAATCACTGCCCAGGAACAGGAAGCCCTGCCGGCTCTGAACCGGAAGCAGCTCACCACCCTGGCAGGTTTCCTGGTGATGATTGTCCTGTGTGCCGCCTTCAAACGGAATGTGGGCCTGATTTCCTTCGCCGTATCCATCGTCCTCCTGATTTTCAACGTGGATAATGAAAAAGCCACCATCAAGGCCGTGCCCTGGTCCACCCTGATGATGGTCACCGGCGTGGGCATGCTCATGAGCATCGTTTCTGCCGTAGGGGGCGTCACCATCATGTCCGCAGGCCTGGCCGCCATCATGACTCCGAAAAGCGCGGTGGCCATCCAGGGACTGTCCGCCGGGCTCCTTTCCTGGTTCAGCTCTGCCATCGGTGTGGTATGGCCCACCATGGTGCCTACGGTAGGTTCCATTGCCGAACAGGTGGGAGTACGGCCGGAAGGGCTGATCACCATCATGTGCCTGACGGCTTCTTTTGCCGGATTCAGCCCCGCTTCCACTGGGGGAAGCCTGATCCTGGCAGCCAATGCCACGGACCCTGCATTCACCAAAGAAAAGGAAAACAAGATGTTCGTCCAGATGTTCGCCCTGTCCGCCCTGCTACTGACCCTGACGGTTTCCGCTGGGCTGGTGGGCCTGTACAGTGTCATTTAAGTCTTATTTCAGTCTTCACATCAATTTAAATTTACATGATAAAGAAAGAAGGATGCAAAATGGATGATGCAAAAGGATTGTTGGAAGGTATCGTGATCTTGGATCTGACCCGGGTACTGGCAGGACCTTACTGCTGCGCCCTCCTCGCCGATATGGGCGCAACGGTGATCAAGATCGAGAACCCCAAGGGCGGGGATGATTCCCGGAAGATGGGACCCTTCATCAACGACAACTCTGTATACTACGCCAACTTCAACCGCAGCAAATATGGCTGCACCATCAACTTCAAAGCCCCGGAAGGCAAAGAGATGTTCAAGGAAATGGTGAAGCAGGCCGATGTGGTCATCGAGAACTACCGACCCGGCACCATGGAGAAACTGGGCCTGGGCTATGACGATGTGCTGAGCAAGATCAATCCCTCCCTGATCTACGGTGCCGTTTCCGGCTTCGGCCAGACCGGCCCCTACAGCCGGCGGGCGGGCTATGACATCATCGGCCAGGCCATGGGCGGCATGATGAGCACCACCGGCTGGCCCGGCGGCGAACCCACCCGTGTAGGCACTCCCATCGGGGATGTGCTGGGCGGCCTGAACCTGTGTATCGGCGTCCTGGCAGCTTTGGTGAACCGGGTGAAGACCGGCAAAGGTGAAAAAGTGGATGTGGCCCTGGTGGATTCCGTGGCCGCCGCTATGGAAAACATCACCATGATCTACCAGGCAACGGGCCGGATCCCGCAGCGGATCGGCAACCGGTATGAATCCACCTATCCGTACGATTCCTTCCCGGCCAAGGACGGCAATGTGATCATCGGCACCGCCAACAACAAGCTCTATGATATCCTCTGCGATGTAATGGGCAAGCCGGAACTGAAGACCGATCCCAAGTTCAAGGATGTGAAGGATCGGGTGGCCAACCATGTGGAAATGCGGAAGATTGTCTCTGAATGGACCAGCCAATACACCATCGACGAAGTGGTGGAGACTTTGAACAAGGCCGGCGTGCCTTCCTGCCAGGTAAACACCCTGGACCGTCTGGTGAAGGAACCCCAGGTGGCCGGCGACCGGAAGATGTTCCCGGAAATGGATCAGCCGGGCATCGGCAAACTGAACATCACTGCTGCGCCCCAGCACTTCACCCGGACCAAGGCCTGCATCCGGAAAGCAGCTCCGCTCCTGGGCGAAGACAATGCGGCTATCTTCAAGAAATTCTTGGGCTATGATGCAGCCAAGCTGACTGAACTGAAAGACAAAGGCATTATCTGAGAGAAAGGTAAAAAATATCATGGGAAAACAAATTGAAATCGTTGAAGTGGGGCCCCGTGACGGGTTCCAGAACCTGAAAGAATACCTGCCGGCAGAGAAAAAACTGGAGATTATCGATTCTCTGGTCGCCTCCGGCGTGAAGCATATGCAGATCACTTCCTTCGTCCATCCCAAGGCCATCCCGCAAATGCGGGATGCGGCCCAGGTGGCGGAGACCTGCCTGAAGAAATATCCAGATCTAGACCTGTTCGCCCTGATTCCCAACTACAAGGGAGCAGAGAACGCCCGGAAAGTGGGTATGAAGAAGGTCACCAATGTGATCTCCCTCAGCGAATCCCACAATAAGGCCAACATCAACCGGACGAGAGACGAATCCTTCGAAGGATTGGAAAAAATCGTGAAGGATTTCTCAAAGGATATGGAAGTGTGCCTGGATGTGGCTACCGCTTTCGGCTGCCCCTTCGAAGGGAAGTTCTATGATGTGAAGCCTCTCTTGGCCTTCCTGAAACGGGGCCATGACATGGGGATCCGTTCCTTCACCCTGTGCGATACGGTGGGCCTGGCGGATCCGAAACAGGTCCGGGAATTTGTGAAAGCCTCCCTGGAAGAATTCCCGGATTCCCATTTCGAAGTCCACATCCACGATACCCGGGGCATGGGACTGGTGAACACCCTGGCGGCTGTGGAAGCCGGCATCAGCGGTGTCCAATCCACCCTGGGCGGCTTAGGGGGCTGCCCCTTCGCACCGGGAGCTTCCGGCAACACGGCTACGGAAGATCTGGTATTGATGTTCAACGAAATGGGCTACGACACAGGCATCGATTTTGCCAAGATCCTGGCCGCAGCCAAGAAGGAACACGCAGAAGTGGAAGGGAACTATTCCGGCCACAACCTCAACATCCAGAACAACACCGGCTGCTGCACACCTCCCCAACAGCATAACGAGTAAAAAGGTCTGCCGGCTCTAAAGAAAAAGCTGCTGCACGTAAAAGCCATACGCGCAGCAGCTTTTTGTCATGCTTCTTTATACAACCCCATCTTGATATACATCTCCATAATCTGACTCATGGTAGACAGGTCATTCCGATTGGCATCTACCAGATTGGTAACGCCCAGTTCCGGATGGTTGTGGATATAGGTCACGAATTTATCCACCCGGGCCCGCAAGGGCACCTCTTGGGCATTCTTTGCCTCTTTCTGCTGATTCCGGATTTCATTCGCCTTCCGGAAATATCCGTAGAACCGATCCTGATCGATGGCATAGGCCGTCGGGTCGGCATATTTATTGAGATCCTGGTTCAGGGAGCAGACATCTTTCAATGCCGCTTTGATGGCATTCTTAGCATTTCTCCGGGGATCCGTATCCGCAGCTGCTACCACACGCCCCAGAGAAAAAGTCCCTGCGGTATATTCCTGTTTACCATAATCCCAGCCATAGACCGCATAATCCTTTTTATCCACCGTCACTTCTTTGATATGGACAAAAGTCGAAGGGGCCACTCCGTCGACTTTGGCTCCAAAAGCATTCTGATAATGGTCTACTGATACCCCAGTCCCTTCCAGTTTGACCCAGACCACAAGCGGGATTTCTGCAGGCTGTACCATGTCAGCGTATTCCTTTGGCGGGCGGATATCATTTTCATCCATCCGTTGTATTTTTTTCACGTCGAACCGTTTTCCGTAGTTTTTCAGCAGGGTCTCTTCAAATTCTTTCTGTCCAGCTGCCATATCCTCTTCTTTATTCTGGCATTGGATGACTGCGTCGGCTACCTTGTAGATCAGGCAGACAGAGAGTTTTTTCGGTGTCTCCGCCGCAAAGACGGTCTGACAAAAGAGACAAAGTAGGAATACTAAGACAGTACTGATTTTTTTCATGATCCTTCCTCCCCCATGATACTGATTGCAAGAAATAGCCAGTTGCATTCCGTGCATAAGTTGTTTTTATTTTATCACATTTACAGATGGTAAAAGGAGTGTTTTGTGTAGTAAATTCACTTTTCCAAAGAAGCAGAACATTTGTCTTTATAGCAACTATATAAATGCCAATTATTTATACTTTATATTACATTTTCTTTTTATATTGTCAATGATTCAGCAAAGTGCTACAATAAAATTGCATTGAATTTAAAATTTTCAGAGGAGTTGATTGCCATGGAATTGAAAAAATGGGCTGTGCTTCTGGCTTTGGGTGCCACTTTGGCAGCTGGAACGGCTTTTGCTGCAGGTTCTCCAGATTCTCCCTTCAAGCCGGATGAACAGGTCTACCCCAAAGAGGAGCTGTTCACCTTCGATAAACAGGATGTAGCCAAAGGAAAAGGTACAGCTTATGGGAAGTTTGCCTTTGCCCGGGATAAAGCAGCCCCGGATTCCGCCATCAAGGAAATCTGCTACCTGACTTTGGAAAAAGGTTCTTCCATCGGCTGCCACAAACATGGTTTCAATGAAGACGCCTATATCATCATTTCCGGGGAAGGGATCTTTACCGACGGCACAGGGAAAGAAACCCTGGTAAAGGCAGGAGATGTGACCATTGCCCGTCCTGGACAATCCCACGGCCTGCGCAACGAAAAGGAAACTCCTCTGGTCTTCCTGGATGTCATCGCTCAGAATGACACCTATCTAAAGGACCATCCCGAAGCAGCACCGAAGAAATAATCCGGCCGTCCACAGTTCCCTGGGATTGCAAGAGAGGGATAGGGTCAGCCGTATATGTCAACCTACCAAAACAGAATAGAAAAACCCGGTGCTGCAACACCGGGTTTTTCTTTGTGTCAGATGAACACATTCTTTCGTTTCGCCTGCCAACTGCAAAAATACCCTTGCGTTCTACCAACCGCAAGGGTACTGACTTTTCATTTGGTGGAGACAAGGAGGATCGAACTCCTGACCTCTTGCATGCCATGCAAGCGCTCTCCCAGCTGAGCTATGCCCCCAAACGACTCCTTAAGTATACCTCAAAGAAAAGTCCTTGTCAACGACTTTTTTATTTTTTGACCAAACTCGTCCACCCGTTTTCCTGGGTGATCTTCCCTTCTTTCATCAGCCGTCCCAAGGCCCGTTTGAAAGCAGCCTTAGAAATGCCGAAGGCGTCCTTGATGATTTCCGGCGGGGTGGCATCGCTGTAGGGCATGGTGCCCTGGCGCTTTTCCAGAAGGGCCAGGATCCGTTCGCTGTCGGTGACCATGGCTTTTTCCTTCACTTCCCGGAGGGACAGATCCACCCGGCCGTCTTCCCGGACAAAGGTAACCCGTCCGGTGACTTTCTGGCCAAAATCCAGCCGTCCCCCAGGGACTTCGCTCCGGTGGATGAAGGCCAGATACCGCTGGGTAGTCAAAATGAAGAACCCTTCTGGCAGGATGTTGTAGACGGTGCCGGTGAGTTCGTCCCCCACCTTCACATCTTTGGCCGGTACGGAAGCCCGGACCATATCCTCTTCCACCCGCATGGTCACCGCCTGGCGGCCGCTTTTATCCCGGTAGAGCTTCACCCACACCAGCTGTCCCGGAGACACATGGCCCCGCATTTCGCTGTAGGGCAGGAAAATCCCCCGTTCAGCGCCGATATCCACGAAACCGCCCTGCCGGGTCACGGACAGGACCTTCACATAGCCCAGCTGCCCTTCCCGCATCTTGGGGAGCTTCATGCTGGCAGTCATCCGTCCTTTGGCATCCAGATACAGGTAGACCTTCACTTTGTCCCCTGCCTTCACCGGACTGGTCTGCTGGTGCTGGTGGAGCAGGATATCGTCGGAAGTATTGCCGGTACCCGCGTCCAGGAAAGCGCCGACTTCCCCTACCCGAGCCACGGTCATCACACACACATCTCCTACCCGGTACCGGCCCACGGTCTTGACGGTCACCGGTCCATGTTCTTTCCTCATGCTTCTGTCTCCGTATAGCTTTCACTGGGAGCATCCGCCCACAGCTGTTCCAAGTTATAGAAATTCCGCTGGGATTCCTGGAACACATGGGCCACACAGTCGCCATAATCCAGGAGCACCCAGTTCCCTTCGCTGTAACCCTCCTTATGGGCCGGCAGCTTCCCTTCCTGGGCCAGCTTGTCTTCGATGCCATCGGCAATGGCCCGCACCTGGGTGGTGCTGGGGGCCGAGCAGATCATGAAGTAGTCGGTCACGGAAGAAAGCCCTTCCATGTTCAGCAGCAGGATATCCCGTGCTTTTTTGTCGGCAGCAGCCGCTGCAATCTTGTTGGCCAGTTCTTTTCCGGTCATTTTCATCCTTCCTTTCCTAAAAACTCTCTATTTCGTTCTGCTGAACGTCCTTTGGTTCAAATACTGGGGATCCGCTTGTGGGGGATCTTCAGCTCATCCAGGGTGGCTGCAATCTTGGAGGGGGTGGTGACCCAGTAGCTGACGCCGCCGATGTCCCCGAAATCCCCTTTCAGGCTGGCGCTCTTCACGCCGCCTTCGCCGAACAGCCGCAGGCAGTTGGCTGCCTTCACCATCTGGAGGAAGTCCATATCCGTCTTCACATAATCGGTGGCGGTGCCGATGATCATGGGCAGTTTCACCATATTCCCCACGGTAAAGGCCTGTTTAGCCAAAGCCTTCATGAATTTCTGCTGCCGTTCCACCCGGCCGATATCCCCCATCTCATCGTGGCGGAACCGGACGTACTCTCCTGCTTTTTCCCCGTTCAGATGCTGTTTGCCTTTTTTCAGGTGGATCTTCAGATCCGCATAGGGATCTTCATAATCCATGTCCTGTTCCACATCCAGGTCCACGCCGCCCAGCATATCCACCACTTTGATGAAGCCCTGCCAGTCCACCTGCATATAGTGGTTCACCGGCACCTGGAGCAGATTGGCCACAGTCCGTTTGGCCAGGTTCACGCCTCCGTAGGCATAGGCTGCATTGATCTTGTCATGGCCCCGTCGGCCGGGGATGGTCACCCGGGTATCCCGGGGCAGGCTCAGGACAGAAACCTGGTTGTTTTCCGGGTCGAAGCTCACCAGCAGCATGGCATCGGTCCGTTTGGGCGTATCCTTGCCGAAATCCTCGCTGTCCCCGTCATCGGTCCCCAGGAGCAGCACATTGATCCGGTTGGAAAAGCCTTCCGTAGTGAGGCTCTCCTGCTTGGTTTCGGCCACCTGGGACCGGGGCCGGAAGAAGCGGTTGTAGATCCGCATGCCGGCCGCAAAACAGCTGGCCATGAGGAAAAAGATCAGGACCAGGGAAAAGAACACTCTCCCTTTCCGCAGCCGTTTCTTGTAGCGCCGGGTCCCGGTTTTCTTTTGGTCTGTCATTTTCTGCTCCTGTCAGTTCTGGTTCTCTTTCTGTTTCAGGGTAAGTTCATTGTAGCCGGCCAGGCAGTCGGGATGGATCAAAAGGCCCTGGCTCAGGAGGTAGCTCATGGTATGGATATATGCCTTCCGCATGCCGTTTTCCAGTCCCTTCTCCACTTCTGCCCGCATGGTATCCACCCCGGGGAAATCCCGGTTGGGTTCCACCAGGTCCGCCAGGTAGATGACCATATCCAGGGGACTCATATGGGCCGCTCCGGTGGTGTGTCGGCGGATGCTGGAGAGGATTTCCGGATCCGTGACACCGAATTCATGCTGGGCATAATAGACTCCCAATTTGGCATGGATCAGGATGGGCTGGTGCTTTTCGATTTCGTCCAACGGGATGCCCAGTTCCGCTGCTTTGGCGATGAATTCCTTTGTAGGGATCTGCCGGCCGCTGTCGTGGAGCAGGCCTGCAATGGCCGCCTTCTTTTCATCCACCCCGTACCGGCGGGCCAGTTCTACGGCCGTTTCGCTGACGGCCAGGGTATGACGGAAGCGTTTTGCCGGCAGTTCCTTTTCCAGCCGGGCTTTCATTTCCTTGATTTCCATGTGCATTTTCCCTCCCAAGAAAAAACAGAGAGCCCCTACTGACGGTAGAGGTCTCTCTGTTCGATGTATTCCGCTACTGCCTTGGGTACCATCGTGTCAACAGGTTCGCCCTTCCGGATCCGTTCCCGGATCTCTGTGGAAGAGAGGTCCAGTTCCGGCGTATCCACCCAGACCAGGTTCCGAAGTCCCTGCCGGGCCAGATCTTCACTGACTTTCTCCTTCTGGGGGGCGAACCCGGGACGGGCGGCCGCCGCAAAAGTGGCATAGTGCATGGCCTCCCGGATGTTGTGCCAGGTGGGCAGCTGTTCTGCTGAATCGGCTCCGATGATAAAGTACAGGTCGTAGAACCGATGCCATCTCCGGTGGAGCTGCCGGAGGGTATCGCAGGTATAGGACACCCCGCCCCGTTCCAGTTCCATAGCGGAAACCGTATACCGGGGATCCTCTGCAGCCGCCAGGATGGTCATGGCCAGCCGGTCTGCGGAGGGAGAACAGTGCCAGCCCTGTTTGTGGGGCGGGATGTAGTCCGGGATGAACAGGATCCTGTCCAGGCCCAGCTGTTCCTGCATGGCACGGGCGATCATCAAATGACCGTTGTGGATGGGATCGAAGGTCCCCCCAAAGATGCCCAGGCGCTGACGGCCCATGGTCCTCCACTCTCCTTTATCATGGTGATACCAGAGTATTATATCAGGGAAAAGAGGCGAAAACAAGAATGAAGCAGTGACAAATGTATGAAGGGACTGCTTCATAGACAGCAGTCTCTATTCACAAAGCATCCGCTTCCGTTCTTTATAGTACACCAGGGTCAGTCCTGCTGCGTCGGCGATAGCTTTCCCTTTGGCGAAATCCCGGCCTACGTGTTCCTTGTAATGGGCGTCGCTGCCCAGGGTGGCGTACTTCCCGCCCAATTCCCGGAACCGTTTGTACAGTTCCAGAAGGGGTGGGATGGTACTGTCATCGCCCAGCCGGCGGGTGTTGATCTCCAGGGCCTTGTTTTCCTGGATCAGCAGTTGGAATACCCGGTCCCACAGGTCCGGATGGTCTTTGTAATGGAGGTTGGGATCCTCATAGGGCATGTACCGGGAGATGTAGTCGATGTGGCCGTAGGAATCGAAATCAGGCTTTCTCTCCAGGCACCGGACGGAGTCTTCCAGATATCGGCGGACGGCCTGGTCCTTGGTGAGCCCTTCATAGGTGGTGGGTTCGTACATATCCAGCCCGTCGAAGCAGTGCATGGACCCCACCACTTCGTCAAAGGGATGGGCCTGGACCATCTTCCGGTCTTCCTCGATGGCCCTGGGCTGGAGCCCCACTTCGATGCCCAGGAGCACCCGGCCGCTGCGGAAAGGACCGTCTTTTTTGAAATAGTCGTCGATATCGAACAGGAACATCTCCGGATTGGTGGGATAGTACCGGTCCCAGTGTTCCGTCAGGATGACCCCGATTCCCTGGGCCTCAGCCGCTGCGGCAGCCTCCTGGATGGTCTGTTCCGCATCACAGGAATAATCCGCATGGGTATGGGTATCAAACAGCATGGACATACACCTCTTCCTTTTCCGTCTGTTATACGTTGAAGCGGAATTCCACTACATCCCCATCCTGCATGATGTAGTCCTTGCCTTCCAAGCGCACCAGGCCTTTTTCCTTGGCCGCCTGTTTGGACCCGCACTTCACCAAGTCATCGTAGGAGACGATTTCTGCCCGGATGAAGCCCTTTTCAAAATCCGTATGGATCTTGCCGGCAGCCTGGGGTGCCGTGGATCCTTGGACGATGGTCCAGGCCCGGGATTCCATTTCCCCGGCGGTGAGGAAAGTCTGGAGCCCTAGCAGCTTGAACCCGGCTTTGATGAGACGGTCCAGACCAGCCTCGGAAAGGCCTTCCATTTCCAGGTATTCCTTGGCTTCATCCTCCGGCAGCTCCGCGATTTCTTCTTCCACTTTGGCAGAGATCACGATCACCTGGGCATTTTCTTTGGCAGCGTAGGCTTCCAGAGCCTTTACATAGGAGTTCCCGGACCAGTCAGCGGCTTCTTCTTCCGCCACATTGGCCACATAGAGGATGGGTTTGGAGGTGAGGAGATCCAATTCCTTCAGGCCGTCTTTTTCATCGTCGGTCATATCCACCCGGCGCACCGGGATCCCTTCTCCCAGAGCATCGGAAATCCGCTGGAGCAGCGCAGCCCGGGCGGCCGCTTTCTTGTCCCCGGCCTTGATCAGCTTCTGGGCCTTTACCAGCTGTTTCTCCACGCTTTCCAGGTCTGCCAGGCACAGTTCCGTGTCGATGATCTCCACATCCCGGACCGGGTCGATGGAGCCTTCCACATGGGTGATGTTCCCGTCTTCGAAACAGCGGACCACTTCTGCGATGGCATCGGTCTGGCGGATGTGGGACAGGAATTTGTTCCCCAGGCCTTCCCCTTTGGAAGCCCCCTTCACCAGGCCGGCGATGTCCACGAACTTCATGCCCGCCGGCACGATCTTTTTGGAATGGAACATGTCCGCCAGGACTTTCAGCCGGGCATCGGGCACATCCACCACGCCCACATTGGGCTCTATGGTACAGAAAGGATAGTTGGCCGCTTCGGCCCCTGCTTTGGTGATGGCATTGAACAGGGTGCTCTTGCCCACGTTGGGCAGGCCCACGATCCCCATTTCCAGATTGGTAGAACTCATATTGTATCTCTCCTTCATGCAGACTATTGTTTATTATACCATATTCCTGGCCTAGTGACCCATCTCCACCACCCGGAACCGGAACTTCCTGCCCCCCTTCAGGTATTTCAGCAGGAACCGCTCTTCTTCCGGGATCCGGCCCAAGACATCCACCCGCCGGTCTGCCGGCAGTTCCGTAAGGCAGATTTCCAGTTCCCCGGCATACCGTCCGTACCGGGGGTTGTCCAAGGTCACATCTCCGGCGTGACAGCGGCGGAAGGGGAATTCCGGGATCTCCGCTTCTTTCCACAGGGCCCGGCTGTTGACGGTCCGGATCACTTCTTCCGCTTCATCCGGACGGGTCTCGTACACATGGCCGGCCAAAATCTTGTACAGAGGCCGCGGTTCCCACACCTGGAGGGTCAGTTCCAGCACGTCTCCAGAAAGCCGGGCCAATGCCTCCAGTTCCTGCCGGTCCGGCCCATCGTCCCCGATATACACCGCATCGGTCCCCAGGGCTGCCAGCTGCCGGGCCGCCAGGGAGACCTCCCGATGCCGGTCCTGTTCCAGGGTGGGGAGCCCCTCCTCCAGGGGCCCCCGTCTCCCGGCTTGGCTGGCCACAAAAGCACCCACCGGGATCCCCGCCTCATGGAACAGTGTATTTTGCTGGAGCAGATAGCCCTCCGAAAGGCCGGTATGGGGATGGGGATAGAAATTGTGCAGGGCTTCCACCCGGGAGAAGTCCACCCCTTCCCGAGCCAATTCCCGAAGCTGTTCCCTATTCATGGCCGAAGCATTGAGCACCAGTTTCCGACCTGGATACTTTTGCTGCAGCTCAGCCATGTCCGCCCCGGTAAAACCGTCATCCAGGCGCAGGGCCGTCAGCTCTTCCGGCACCGGATTCCCCGGCACCAGGTCCCCCACCGTTTCCATATCCCAGGCCCGGGCAGCCCGGAGCAGGGGCTGCACCGTTTCCCCAAAAGCAGCCGGATCCGTTTCTGGGATGTGGAAGGACAGGAACAGCCGGGAAATCCCCATTTCCGCAGCCGTCCGGAGCTGCTCCAGATTCTCCTCCAAAGAATGCTCCAACCCCGGATACAATGAAATCCCCTTTGCCAAATCAGTCATCGTTGCACGCCTCCTTGATTGTGTGGTCAGGTCATAAATGGTTCAGTGGTTAGGTGTTTTTTCTCTTTACTCTGCACTCTTATCCTCAAACCCCATCACCCACGTGGCTGCGAAGCCAACTGCGTAGGACACCAGGAGCCCCGCCAGATACACGGGCACATTGGTGGTGCTGGGTGCCAGGGGCAGGCCGGAAATCCCCAGGGCTCCGGCTCCCACCTGGAAAGCCGCCTGAACCGCACCCCCGGCAGCTCCTCCGATACAGGCCCCCAAAAAAGGACGGCCCAGCGGCAGGGTCACGCCATAGATCAGCGGTTCCCCCACCCCCAGCAGTCCTGCCGGAAGGGCTGACGCCACCACTTTCTTCACCTGGGAATCCTTTGTCTTCAGATAGACAGCCAGGGCAGCCCCCACCTGTCCCCCGCCGGCCATGGCCAGGATGGGCAGCAGGATGGTATAGCCATATTGGGCGATCAGCTGGGCATGGATGGGGGTCAGTCCCTGATGGATCCCCAGCATCACTAGGGGCAGGAAGCCGCCTCCCAAAAGGGCTCCGGTCAAAGCACCTCCCTGGGCCACAGCCCCGGTAGCCGCAAAGCCGATGCCTTCCGCCAGCCATCCCCCCAGGGGCTGAAAGAAGAACAGGGTGGTGAAAGCCATGATCCCCAGCACCAGGAAAGGAGTCAGGAAAAGGTCCAAAGCCTCTGGGATGATTTCCCGGAGTTTCCGTTCCAGCAGGGCGCCCAAGGCTGCCACCAGCAGCACGGCTACCACCCCGCCCCGGCCTGGGATCAGAGGCTGTCCGTACAGGCTCACCCCCGCCAGGCCCGGATGGCTGATCAGGGCCCCCAGGGCGCCGCCCAGCACCGGGGAACCGCCGAACTCTTTGGCCGCGTTCCAGCCTACGAACAAGTTCATCCCCCAGAACACGGTGCTGCCCGCCAGCCCCAGGATCTGGAAGAAGGCGTGGCCAGCCAGGGCCGGATCCAGACGCCGGACCATGTTCAGGATCCCGGTGAGGAGACCGCAGCCGATGAACCCAGGGATGAGGGGCACAAAGATCCCGGAGATCCGTTTCAGGAACAGTTTCCCCGGGGTGGCGTTCCGCTTCCGGATGGCTTGGTGGAGAGCTTCTCCCTCCCCTACTTTGCCGGCAAATCCCTGGAGCACCGTTTGGCCCGCCGGAGCTTTTTCCCCTGCCTGCTGCTGGGCTTCCGCATCCTCCCGGAGCAGCGTCTGGAAAGCCTCAGTCACCTGGGCTGCCTTCCCCGGCCCCAGGATGATCTGCAGCTCCGGCCCTGCCACATTGACTCCCATGACGCCCGGCAGCTTTGCCAGGGCCTCCCGGTCCACTTCCTGATCCTCCAGCTGGAGACGCAGCCGGGTCATGCAGTGGCTGGCCTGGCGCACATTCTTCCGAGGACCGGTGATGTCCAGGATGGCCTGGGCCAGCTCCTTATTTCCCATGGGCCGCCTCCCATTCCTCCACGGCCTTCCGGGCGCTTCCCCGGTTCCGGGCCACGCTCAGCCGGGCTTCTTCCCGGGTGCAGCCAGTCACGGTGCAGACGATGTGGAGGGCCCGTTCCAACAGTTTCTCATTGGTGGCCCGGACATCGATCATCAGGTTGCCCCGGACTTTCCCCAGTTTCACCATGGCCCCGGTGGTGATCATGTTCAGGACCATTTTCGTAGCCGTCCCAGCCTTCATCCGGGTAGAGCCGGTGATCACTTCCGGCCCCGGCAGCACCGTCAGGCACAGATCCGCCACTTTGGCCATGGCGGACTGGCGGCTGCAGCAGAGCCCCAGGACGGCACAGCCACGTTCCCGGGCTTCCTTCATGCCACCCAGCACATAGGGTGTCCGGCCGGAGGCGCTGATGCCCATCACCACATCCAGCGGAGTCAGTTCCTTGTTCCAGATGTCATCCCGGCCCTGTTCCTCACTGTCTTCCGCCCCTTCCTTGGCCCGGAAGATGGCTTCATAGCCTCCAGCGATGAGGCCCTGGATCTGTTCCGGCTCGGTGCCGTAGGTGGGCGGGCATTCAACCGCGTCCAAAATGCCCAGCCGGCCGGAAGTGCCGCTGCCCATATAGAACAGCCTCCCTCCCCGGCTCAGCCGGTCCGCCACCAGATCCACTGCCAAGGCAATGGCCGGCAGGATCTTCTCTACTGCATCGGCCACCTTGTGGTCTTCCCGGTTGATGATTTCCACCAATTCCTGGGTGGATACTTTATCAATGGCAACGGAAGCGGGATTCCGCTGTTCCGTAGAAAGTCTGTCCAAATCGATCATTGCTATGAAACCTCCAGCCCTATGCTATAATGAAAGAGTCCCGTCCATATGCGCCCATCTGTTTCCTGCGCCATGGACGGCCAGAAAAGGAGATCCTGTATGAAAGCGATATGTAACGGCAGATTTATTTTACCACAAGAAATCCGGGAGGGACAGGCACTGCTGTTCCAAGAAAAGATCCTGGGCTTCTGCAGCCCGGACCGGATCCCTCCGGAAGCAGAACGGATCGATGTCCAAGGGGACTACGTATCCCCTGGGTTCCTCAATCTCCACATCCACGGCTGCGGGGGAAAGGATGTGATGGACGGCACCCAAGAGGCTCTCAGGACCATGAGCCGGCTGCTGCCTTCCACCGGAGTCACCGGCTGGCTGCCCACCACCATGACCAGTGGCAGAGGAGCCATCACCCAGGCCCTCACCGCCATCCGGGACGCCCAGGGCACAGTGGCCGGAGCGGAAATCCTGGGGGCCAACCTGGAAGGGCCCTTCATCAGCGAAAAATACAAAGGAGCCCAAAAGGCCTGCCACATCCGAAAAGCCAGCTGGGAACTGGTGGAACCTTTCGCCGGCCTGATCCGGATCCTGACCCTGGCGCCGGAGACCCTGGAGGACACAGATTTCATTTCCCGGTGCCGCCAAGCCGGAATCATCGTCTCCCTGGGCCACAGCGATGCCACATTTGAAGAGGCTGCCCAGGCCGTGGCCGCCGGTGCCAGTCACATCACCCACCTGTTCAATGCCATGAGTCCCCTCCACCACCGGAAGCCCGGTTTGGTGGGAGCGGCCCTGACCCTGCCGGTGACCTGCGAACTGATCGCCGATGGGATCCATATCCACCCGGCCGCCTTGGAACTGGCGGTCCGTGCCAAAGGGTTGAACCGGGTGGTGCTGATCACCGACTCCATGCGGGCCTGCCTCCTGGGAGAAGGAAAAAGCGAATTGGGAGGCCAGACGGTCTACGTCAAAGATGGCCGGGCCGCTTTGGCAGATGGGACCCTGGCCGGCAGCATCCTCACCATGGAAAAAGCCGTCAGGAACATCTGGAAATGGGGTCATCTGACCCTGCCCCAAGCCGTCCAGCTGGCCACCGCCAATCCAGCCCGGGAACTGGGCCTCATCGACCGGGGAACCCTGGAACCAGGGAAACGGGCGGATATCACTGTGTTCGATGAGGATTTCCGGATCCTGCGGACATACGTAAAGGGGTGCTGCGCATTCTGCGCAGCACCCCCGGTCGCGGGTCGCAGGTCACGGATCGCGAACTTGGACATTTAAACCTTTTGTTCTTTTTTCTATAGGAATGATAAGGAAAATTCGACAGAAATCTGGAAAATCGGATTTTCGGGCTCCGCCAACAAGCCCGCGACTCACGGCTCGCGACCCGCGACCTCAAAAAGGGGCTGTTGCACACGCAACAGCCCCTTTTTCTTACACCGCTACACTCATGGCATCCAGGCCCAATTCCGCCCGGACTTCTTCCCAGATCACGATCTTGGCTTTCCGGAAGCCGTTGAAAGTGGTGGCGGAAGCGGAGGTATAGGCCCCGCACACTGGCACCAGCAACAGATCGCCCACTTCCAGGGGTTCCGTCATCTTCCCCCGGAACATGATATCCAGGGAATCACAGCTGGGCCCTGCAAAGGTGGCCGGGATTTTCTTCCCTTCCTTGAAGCTGATCAGTTTGAAATCCCACTGGTCGAAGATCACTCCGGAGAAGGTCCCGTAGATCCCGTCATCCAGGAAATACCAATGCTGTCCATTCCGTTCGTTTTCCCCGATCACCCGAGTAATCAGGTTCACTGCCGTACCGCACATATACCGGCCCGGTTCAGCCCAGATCTCCAGATCCGAGAAGTCTTCCCGGAGCCGGGCAGCTACCTGGTCCAGGAGCGCCGTCAGGTTGTAATGGACGCCCGTTTCCGGGATGGGGAAGCCGCCCCCGATATCTAGCACCCGCATGGTCAATCCCTTGGCCCGAGCTTCTTCCATCAGTCCCTTGGTCACATCCATGGCATGGAAATAGGGATCCGCAGCGACCGTCTGGCTGCCCACATGGAAGGCGATTCCCGCCACATCCAAGCCGGCCGCTTTGGCCTTCAGCATCAAATCCAGGGCTTTTTCCCGGGGACAGCCGAATTTCTTATTCAGGTCCACATGGGCCTTGGGATTGTCGATCCGCAGCCGGAGCAGCACCGTAGCACCTGGACAGTGCTGGGCGATCTTTTTGATCTCGCTTTCGCTGTCATAGGTCATCCGGTAGACACCGGCATCGTTGCAAGCCCGGAAGCCCGCATCCAATTTGATGGGATTGGCGTAGATCATCCGGTCCCCGGACACCCCCAACTGGCTCAGGGTACGGATTTCTCCGTCACTGGCCACATCGAAGCAGGACCCCTTGTTGATCAACAGATCCAGGATCCGGAGATCCGGATTGGCTTTCATGGCATAATGTATCTTCAGCTGCGGGATATGGTTCCGCAGGATCTCGTAGTTTTTTTCAACCTGTTCCAGAGACAGCACCAGAAGAGGAGTTCCATACCTTTCTGCCAGGCTGGTGACTGCATCTTGTGACAATTGGAAAAAGCTTTGTTCGTTCATTATCCATCCCCCTTTGGGCCTTGAAAAGAGTCCCGTTCTTTCGCCGGAACTTTCCGGGCCATCCTTAAATTCGTAGTTCATTATACTACGGTTTGGGGAAAGTGCAAGAGGAAAATCGAGGAAAAAAGAGGAGTTTTGAGGACTTTTAAGAACTTTCAAGAAAAATATTCACCTATCCTGTTTTAATCACAATAACGCGTATTTTTTCGATTTTGTCCAAAATAAAGCGATTTAGGGCGTATGAGCCAGCATAGTCCAGTTCTGTACAGACAAAACACCCGCCACAAGGGGCGGGTGTTGTATGTTTATGCAATTGTAGCGAATATCCAAACTTTATCAGGAGTTGACTCCGGTGATCACATCACAGCCCATGTAGGGACGGAGCACTTCCGGCACCACTACGGACCCATCGGCCTGCTGGTAGTTTTCCAGGATGGCGGCCACCGTACGGCCCACGGCCAGGCCGGAGCCGTTGAGGGTATGGACGTATTCCGGCTTGGATTTGGCATCCCGGCGGAACCGGATGTTGGCCCGGCGGGCTTGGAAGTCTTCCGTATTGGAGCAGGAAGAGATTTCCCGGTATTTGTTCTGTTCCGGGAACCAGACTTCCACATCGTAGCATTTGGCCGCAGAGAAGCCCAGATCGCCAGTGCACAGGCACACCACATGGTAAGGCAGCTTCAGGGCCTTCAGGATGTCTTCTGCATTGCCCACCAGTTTTTCCAATTCATCGTAGCTGGTTTCCGGTTTGCAGAATTTCACCATTTCCACTTTGTGGAACTGATGCTGCCGGATCAGGCCCCGGGTATCCCGGCCGGCACTGCCGGCTTCGGCCCGGAAGCAGGGAGTCATAGCGGTGAGGTAGATGGGCAGATCATCCCCGTTCAGGATCTCACCCCGGTAATAGTTGGTGAGAGGCACTTCTGCCGTGGGGATCAGGTACATGTCCTGGCCTTCCACTTTGTACATATCTTCATGGAATTTGGGCAGTTGCCCGGTCCCTGTCATGGACGCGGTATTCACGATATAAGGGGGGATCACTTCGGTATAGCCGTCCTTCCGGGTATGCTGGTCCAGCATGAAGTTGTAGACGGCACGTTCCAGACGGGCACCAGCCCCTTTGTAGTAGTAGAACCGGGCACCGGAAACCTTGGCAGCCCGTTCCGCATCCAGGATCCCCAGTTTCTCCCCGATTTCCCAATGGGCTTTCGGTTCGAAATCAAAATGGGTGGGTTCTCCCCATTTCCGCACTTCCGGGTTTTCCGTATCGTCTTTGCCCACGGGCACATCGGCCGCCGGCATGTTGGGGATGGTGAGCATCACAGCCTGGAGCCGGGCTTCCACATCCTTCACCTTTTTGTCCGCTTCTGCGATCTTGTCCCCCAGGGCCCGCATGGCGGTGATTTTCTCCGTTGCGTCTTCCCCATTGCGCTTCATCTGGCTGATTTCAGCGCTGACCGTATTCCGCTGGCTTTTGTCCGCTTCCACTTCCTGGAGCAGGGACCGGCGTTCCTGGTCCAAAGCCTTGAATTCTTCCAGATCCACTTTCGCATGACGGTTTTTCAGAGCCTGGGCAACCTTTTCCGTGTTGTCCCGGACAAATTTCAGATCCAACATAACTATAACCCCCAAAAATTCTATGCAATACTGTTGACATTATAGCACAAAACCGTAAGGAAAAGTATGCTTATCCTGCCACAATGCGTACAAATCAGCCAGCCCGCCGGTCTCTGACAGAAAAGGTGCTGCACGCAGATCGTTTCCCTCCGTGCAGCAACCCCTCTTTTCCCTACAGTTGGATATGCTCTTTTTCTGCCAGGGCAGCGAACACCCGATCCATGTCTTCCGTCAGAGACAGCGTCTCTGCCTTCAGCCGGACGGAAAGGGGGTCCCGGTTCAGGATCACCAGCTGTTTCCCGTGGAAATAGTTGATGAAGGAAGCCGCCGGATATACCGTCAGAGAGGTACCGGCGATGATCATCAGATCCGCCTCCGAAATGGCCCGGACCGCATTTTCCACCGCTTCCTCAGGGAGCATCTCTTCATAGAGGGTAATGTCCGGCCGGATCACGCCCCCGCAGGAGCAATGAGGGATGGGTTCTTGGGATTCGAAGATGTAGTCCGCCGGGTACCGTTTCCCGCAGCTCATGCAGTAGTTCCGCAGGGCGCTGCCATGGATCTCGAACACCTTCCGGCTGCCGGCCTTCTGGTGGAGCCCATCGATGTTCTGGGTGACGATGCCCGTAAGCTTCCCGGTCTTTTCCAAGGCCGCCAGGTATTTGTGGGCGTTGTTGGGCTGGATCTTCCGGGTATCCATCTTCTGCCGGTGGAATTCGAAATAGACTTTGGGTTCATTCACCAGACAGCTGTGGCTCAGCAGGTATTCCGGCCGATACTGTTCAAAGCGTACATCGTGCTGGTTGTACAGTCCGTCCTTGCTGCGGAAATCCGGGATTCCACTGGCCGTGGAAACTCCCGCACCTCCAAAGAATACGATATGCTGTGCTTCCTGGATCCAGGCATCCAGCTCCGCGATGGCCTGGTCGAATTTTTTCTGTTCCATGGATATCAGCTCCTTCTTACAGTCCGCTCATTCTCCCCCATACTTGATCCGAGCCGGGGGTTCCGGTCCTTTTTTCCCGGTCCGGACGGCTGGCTCCGCCTTCTTCCACTGGAGGCTGTCCACTGAATGGTCAACGATTTTCTGCAGGCTCTCCCGGCCCATTTCCGTATAGTCCAGAGAAAGCAGCATCCCATCCTGAAGGAACATATATCCTAGCTGCCTGCCTCCTGGGGTCACCATTTCCTCCACCAGGCAGGTCCGGCCGGCGGCCTTGGAAAAATAGGTCTTGTTCTCCTTCAGGGGCCATCCCGGGTTCTTTTCCTGCCATTTGTCCTTCCGGGTTTCTGTCATCAATCGGCAGAGGTTCGCCTGGTCCCGGGGATCCAATCCCTCCAGGCTGTCCGGCAGGAAAGCATAGTCCAGGCTTTCCCGCAGCGGCTGGTACAGGACCGCCGTCACCAGAGAATGATCCAGATGGAACCGGGTCAGCTGATGGAGGTCTCCCGGTTCCACTTCTTTCTGGACATCCACTGCCCCATAGGGGATTTCGTAGGAGATTCCGGTATGGGGCAATTCGATCCGTTCATAGGCTTCCCCGATCTTCAGGGTATCCAGCACCTGCTGGATCTCCGGTTCCAACGTTCCGAATTCTTTTTCCGCCGCCAGGAAGCTGAGGCTGTACAGGTTCTTCCGGTCCCCGAAGAAATACCGGTCGGAAACCTTGTCCTCTTCCTTCTGCCGGATGTGGATCCCCTCCCGGCCCGCAAAGGTCCCGATGGCAAGCCCCTGGACGGGGATCTTCTTGGCCTTGGCTTCTTCTTCATAGCTGCGCCAGGTCAAAAGCAGCATCACCTCCTGGGACTGGAAGGGCCGGGCTTCCTTCTGGCCATCGGTCTTCATCATGGCCCCGTTGGCCATGTAGACCAGGAGGGTGTCTCCCCGAGCCGCCCGCATGAGGATATCTTCCTGTTTTTTCCCCCGGGCATAGACCCCCTGGATCTGGAACCCTTCCGGCAGAGAAAAGGTCACATCATTCCGGGGATCCTTGAAGGTCACCGGCTTCTTTTCCTGATTCCCGTATTTGGCCAGGAGCTCTGCTTTCAGGTCCTTCTGCCGGGTGGAGCCTGATTCCGCCAGAGGCTGGGCAGTTTCCAGATGGTCAGCTGCAGCATTCTTCTTGGGAGCCGCCGTGACAGCTGCGGCTGTGTCTTTTTCACTTGCTGTGCTGCCGGCAGCCCAGGCTCCCGGCAGCAGGCTCCCTCAAAGCAGCATTGCCAGGAGCAGCCGTTTCCCTTTGGTTGCTTTCATAGGAACTCCCTCTGGGCCCAGAGGCCCTTTCTGTTGGATGATTCGATACAGTTCCTATTATAATCCATACGGGGGCAGGAAAAAAGAGGGGCTGTTGCATGTTCTGTGCAACAGCCTCTCTTTTTACGCTATAAAATCTCCGTTCACGTCCACCAGTTTCCCTGGATTCATGATGTTGTTGGGATCTAGGGCCTGTTTGATGGCCTTGATCAGCTTCACTTCCCCTTCGGGGGTGCAGCGGGCGAATTCTTCCAGCTTCTTGTAGCCGATGCCATGTTCGCCGCTCATCTTGCCGCCCAGGGCATAGACCCGGGGGAACAGATCCGCATGGAAGGCCTTGATGGTCTTGAACCATTCTTCCGGGGACAGGCCGTATTTGTTGAGGGGCAGTACATGGATATTCCCGTCCCCGATATGAGCCACGGTCACCGTGTACAGGTTGTACTTCTTTTCCAGTTCCGGGATCTGGGCGGTCATTTCTGCAATCTTATCCAGAGGCACCACGAAATCTTCGGTCTGGAACATCCGGTCGATATCCCGAGCCGCTTCCGCGAACTGCTTCCGCAGGGTCCAGATCCGCTGGTCCGCTTCGAATTCGTCGATGGAACCGTTGGCTTCTGCCAGGTCGCAGAGTTTTTCCATCTTCCGGTCAGATTCTTCTTCATCGAAACTTTCCACCGTAACGATCACATAGCAGCAGCCTTCATCCACATGGGGCATTTCCATGTTGTCCAGGTATTTGCAGGTCATGGCAATGGCGGAATTCCCCATATATTCGATAGAAGTGGGGTCGATCCCAGCTTTCAGGATCTTATTGGGCAGGGCAAAAGCTTCTTTGTCCGTATTGAACACGCAGACCATGTTGAAGGAATAGGGAGGCAGAGGACGGAGCTTCACGGTGACTTCGGTGATGATCCCCAAGGTCCCTTCGCTGCCCGCAAAGAGCTGTTCCAGGCACAGACCGGTGGAGCATTTCTTCAGCCGGGCCCCTACATCCACGATGTCCCCGGTGGGGGTGACCACTTTCAGGGCATAGATCTGGTCCCGGGTGGTTCCGTACCGGACGGCCCGGTTGCCACCGGCATTATTGGCCACGTTGCCGCCGATCTGGCAGGATTCTGCACTGGAGGGATCCCCGGCATACATGACCCCGGCTTTTTTGGCTTCCGCCTGGAGCTGGCCGGTGAACACCCCAGTCTGACAAACTGCATAGAAGTTGTCTGCATCCAGCTTCAGGATCTTGTTCATCCGCTGGAGTTCCACCACCATCCCATGGTAGATGGGGATGGCGCCGCAGGCCACCCCAGTGCCGGCAGAACGGGGAGTGATGGGGACCAGATATTTGTTGGCCAGTTTCACCACTTCCGCCACTTCTTCCGTGGTGCCGGGGAACACGACGACTTCCGGTTTCTTGAAGAAATGGGGATTCCCCTCTTCATCGGTCTGGTACTGTTCCAGATATTCCTCATCGGTCTTTACATACCGATCGCCCACTACTTTTTTCAGTTCTTCTACCAGTTCCGGAGTCACTGGATTGTACGTTTGTGCCATTTTCGTTTCCTTCTTTCCTGTATATTGTAACTTGAACAGTTTTTCGTCTTTGTCCTGTTGACGATGATGTTCCCTAGTATATCACATTTTGTATACAAGTAAAGGATTTTTTTATCTTGTTCCAGGGCCTTTATACATCTGTCACCTTGTTTTTATACATAAATCACTATAATATGTAACATCTAATATAGAAAGTCTCTGATTTTCTGCATATTTTCCATGTGAATCATTTTTGGATACAGCTTTTCCTTCTCTTGTACATAAACGATTGTTTTTATTGTAGAGACATCCCTACAAAAAAAGAAATCCCGGAAGCACCGCTCCCGGGATTTCTTTGAAGGGAAATGGATTCTTTTTACAAGGAATCAGCCTTGGACAGGTTTGTCGGCAATATCCAGTTCGCCCCGGTCCACTTTCTTAGCCCGTTTCCAGAACAGGCAGAAAGCAACGATGGCGAAGACAATGCCTACAGGGTATGCAATGGAAGTGCTCAGCTGCAGCCCTTCCTTAGCAACCAGGATGTAGGTGCAGGAAACGGCACTCATGAAGGTTGCAGGGATGATGGCGATCCAGGCATTGCCCTTATTGGCATACAGGTACATGGCACCGGACCAGAGCACCAGCATAGCCAGGGTCTGGTTGGTCCAGGAGAAGTATCTCCACAGGATGGTCACATCTACCTGGGTCAGGATGCCGCCCACAGCGATGATGGGCACAGCCAGTTTCAGACGGGAAGCCAGGGTGTGCTGGTCGATCTTGAACCAGTCCACGATGGTGTACCGAGCGGAACGGAAAGCCGTATCGGCAGAAGACACCGGGCAAGCGATGACGCCGATCATGGCGATGACGGTGCCCAGATAGCCCATCAGGCCGGAGCAGATGTCGTAGACGACACCGCCGGCACCATGGTACTTCACGAAAGCTTCGCCCAGGCCAGCGGTATTGCCGTAGAAGGAAACACCGGCAGCAGCCCAGATCAGAGCGATGATCCCTTCGCAGACCATGGCTCCGTAGAAGATCTTGTGGCAGTCCCGTTCACTCTTGATGCAGCGGGCCATGATCGGAGACTGGGTGGAATGGAAACCGGAAATGGCACCGCAGGCCACGGTGATGAACATGATCGGCCAGATCGGGGTTCCTTTCGGATGCATGTTGGTCAGGGTGATTTCAGGGACATGGTACCCTTCCACGAAGAGCATGGTCCCAACGCCCACAGCCATGAAGATCAGGCAGAATCCAAAGAACGGATACAGTTTCCCGATGAGCTTATCCACCGGCAGGAAGGTAGCACAGAAATAATAGATCAGTAAGATGACCAGCCAGAAGTTGTAGCTCAGAGGAGTGATCTTGGTCAGCAGGCCGGCAGGGCCCGTGGTGAAGGCAACGCCTACCAGGATCAGCAGCACGACGGAGAACCCACGCATGATATGTCTCATGGTCGTTCCCAGATATTTGCCGCACAGTTCGGAAATGGAAGCCCCATCATTCCGTTCGGACAGTACGCCGGAGATGAAGTCATGGACACCGCCGGCAAACACCGTACCGAAGGTGATCCACAGGAATACAGCCGGCCCCCACATAGCACCAGCCAGAGCACCGAAAATAGGACCCAGGCCAGCGATGTTCAGCAGCTGGATCAGGAAAACCCGCCAGTTTTCCATAGGTACGTAGTCAACACCATCTTCCAGACGATAGGCAGGAGTCTTTCTGTCATCGATCGGAGGACGGAAGCAGCTTTCTACGTATCCGCCATAGATGAAATAACCACCAATTAAGATAGCAAGACACACAAAGAAGCTAATCATTGAATAAACCCCCTTCTGCGGACCCCTTCAATCCGCAAGTTTCACTGTCGGGTCCATTATAATCCTTCTTACACAAAAAATCCATATGAATTGTAGTAATTCTGTGTATATTTACTATATTTGGTTAAATCAAATGGGAAGGTGTATCACCTTCCCATTTATTGTAAACACATGTTGGTTTGTCAGTAGACACTGCAAAATCTTACTTCTTCAAGCCCCATTGGCTGAGCACATGGAGGCCGTCGGCTTCCGGCACCAGCCCGGTAAGCCGTACCAGGTCGAAGAGATTGAAGCCCTTCACCTTCAGCTGGGCCAGCCGGCTCTTCTTGATCACTTCCGTGAAGTCCACGGTCAGGCTCTGGTCATTGAAGGTGCAGATCAGGTCGTCCCGGTTCACCACCGTCATATTGAAGATGGCGTTCACCAGGCTCATGATGATCCGGGTCCCCAGGAGACGCACCAGCAGTTCGCCCAGCCGATTGTCTGCAATGGAGAAATCATGGATCCGGAACCGGGCATAAGAGGCCGTATTGTTCAGGGCCAGGGCTTCGATTTCTACATCCGCCGTCAGGGATCCATATTTTTCATGGTCCACGGTGACTTCCAGCTGGTTCTCTCCCTGATACCGGCATTCCCGGAACTGGAATTCGCTGTCCTTCATGGCTTCCCCCAATCCCTTGGCCAGATCGGTATAGGGGATCACCAATTCTCCCCGGCGCAGCTGCTCGAAGGTCTGGGCATTCACCCAGCGGCTCACCGCTTCCTTGAAGGGAGCCACCAGCACATTGAAATCCTCCACATAGGTGCCCATGTTTTCCGCTACTTCACCCAGGCGGTCCGCGGCTTCATCGGCCTTGCCCTTCAGTTTGTCGAACAGAGGCCGGGCTTTTTCTGCCACTTTCTTCCGTTCATCCCCCAGGGGCAGGTTCTTATTCTTATCCTTGGTGAATTCCCGGAATCTTTCCATGCCTTCCTTCCGGGCCTGTTCATACATCTCCTTGAACTGGCTCAAGTCATCGGGCCGGCCTGCATCCAGCCAGGCATTGGCCGCTTTTCCCACCGCATAGGTGATGCCCACGGCCATGGGGACCTGGAGAGGCGGGAAGGGGATGAAGGTGAACACGGTCTGGCCCACGAAGGAAGCCCCCAAAGAACCAATCAGCCCGGCAATGGCGCCGGTTTCCAGTTCCACGCCCCGGAGATCGCACAGGCGGGTGATCATGTAGACTTCATTGGCCATCAGGGCCAGGCTGCCCAGGAAGGGCGTCATGACGATGACACTGGCCCGGGCTGCGCCCCAGCGGATGATCCGTTCCGACTCCCGGGCGATGTCCTCCGGTCCCAAGTTTTCTTCCTCATCCACTGCTCCGTCCATAGGACGAGCTTCCGCTTCGATGGTTTCTTCATTTTTTTCCACAGCGTCCCGTTTATCCATTTCTTCTGTCATAAGAATCCCTCCTGTCATTGTCCGCAGCTTGCTTTGCGGAGATCCATCCTCTACCGTAAGTATAGCATATTTCCCTCAGCCCGTCAGGCTTTGGGGCCAGGTATCGGAAAAGTGTCACAAACCTCCATTCAGTCCGGGATCACCGCCACCCGGCCGTCCGGGAACACCCCCCGGCAGCAATCCGTATAGACTTCCACAAAGGCGTAGCCTCCGTACAGGGCCAGGCTCCGTCCCTTGTCCAATCCTTCTGGCAGGGCTTCCCCCAGATGGTAATGGCGGAGGATCTCCAGCCGGTAATCCAGGGTATGCACATCATAGGTATCGTCGATATAGCACTTGGCCAGGACCCCCAGGAACTGCCCCAGGCAGCGGACGGCCGGGAACTCCTTCCGGATCTCCTCTGCCACCCGGGCAGCGAACCGGGGATCCAGCTTCCCATCCCCAGTATCCAGTTTCCCCAAAAGGTCCACATAGGCCGGGTTCCGGGTCTCCCGCAGGAGCCGGGCATTCTCCCCTGTAAGGGTCCCTGTCTCCGTATGGGCGCCGCCCTGGGTCCGGAGCTCGGTGCCGGAACGGGCCAGGGCTTCCTGCCGTTTCTGTCGGCTCATGAACATGGTCATTCCCCCTTTCTCCGCACCAATACCCGCCGTGCCAGGTTCCCCGTATGGGAGGGCAGCTTCTCTTCCCCGATGGGCCGTCCAGAAGCCGGCACTGCCCGTTCTTTGCCCCAGCTGCGGATCTGGTCGATCTTTTCCGGGCTGGTCTGGGAAAGCGGCACCACATTTTGGAAGGAGGACAGGATCTCGCTCCGGGTCAGGTCATGCTCCGGCTCCGCCACCTTCCGGTAGGCCAATTCCCGCACCGCCGATTCCAGATCTGCGCCGGTGAACCCATCGGTGAGTGTCACCAGCTGCTTGGCGAACCCTTCATTGGAATGGATGTCCACCTGGAGATACCGCTGGAAGTACAGGTGGAGGATATCCTCCCGTTCCTCTTCCGTGGGCAGGTCCACAAAGAACAGTTCATCGAACCGGCCCCGACGGAGGAGTTCCGAAGGCAGCCGGGATACATCGTTGGCCGTGGCCACCACGAACACCGCCTTCCGGCATTCTTGGAGCCAGAACAGGAACTGTCCCACCATCCGGGTGGAGACCCCTCCGTCATTGGAGGAACCGGCCCCAGCCAGGCCTTTTTCGATCTCGTCGATCCATAGGATGCAAGGGGACACATTCTCCGCCGTAGCCAGGGCATCCCGCAGCTGCCGTTCCGACTGCCCCACATAGCTGCCCTGGACCGTGGCGAAATCCAGCCGATAGAGGGGCAATTCCCAGCTGGCCGCGATGGCCTTGGCGGAAAGAGATTTCCCGCAGCCCGGCACCCCCACCAGGAGGATGCCCCGGGGCGGCTGGAGATGGAGCCGGCGCATGAGTTCCTTCTTTTCCGGCCGGAGCAAGGTCTTCTTTTCATCCAGCCAAGCCTGGAGCCCCTGGAGTCCGCCCACTTCCTTCATGGTCGGGTCCACCTGGATCTTTTCCAGGCCGGAAATGTTGGAGAACAGGCGGTTCTTGGCATTCCTCACTTCCCCCATATCTTCTTTGGTCACTTTGCCCTTGGCCAGGAGGGCCGAAAGCACATTGGTGGCTTCGATCTGGCTCACTCCGGCCAGGGTGGCCGCCGCCTCCCGGATATCCCCTTCATCCCACTGGATATCCACTTCATCCCGGTTCACATCCAGCTGGGAATGGATCAGCTGGGTCATCTCCTCTTCATCGGGCATGTCCAGGGTCACGATGAGGCCGTGGCGCTGGAGGTTGTTCCAGACCGGCCGATGGCTCACCACCACCAAGGTCCCGTACATCTCCGATGCTAGAGAGACAAGGTCCAGCATCCGCTGGGCGTCGCTGCAGTCCTGGCTGATGTCGGGGATCTCCGTCAGGATCAAGGTCTGGTATTCCTTCTTTTCCTGGCGCATCTTCCCGATGAGGAAATCCCCGGCTCCCAGGACGGATTTGGCATTTTCTTCCACGCTCCGGTTGGTACACAGCTCATAGACACCTTTGCTCAGGGTATGGGCGAAGAAGCTCTGCTGGTCCAGCCAGTGCTCCTGGTCCAATTCCAGGGCGATCTCCCTCAGCAATTCCAAGGCCCGGGGCACTTCGATGGTCTGGAGCACGATGAAGGGGATCCGGGCGATGAGATACTGCCGCAGCAGCTGTTTGGCTTCTTTACGATTGCTCATGTTTCTCCTCCCATCGGTTCACTGGATACAGCTGCAGGAGATGCTGCAGCACACTGCTGTGGGCCTGAGCGGCCGAAGCCTCCAGACTGGTCTGGACCCGGTCCGCTCCCTTCTGGATCTCGGCCGGGAATTGGTTCCGGAGAGATTCCGGCAGGCCGGGGAGGGTGACCGCTGCCTTCAGCTGGCCCAGCCCATCCCGGAGCCCTCGGATCGTCCGTTCCGCCTGGTCCGGAGTCTGCAGGGCTCCCTGGGCCTGGAATTCTCCCACCAGATTTTCGAACCGCTTTTCCATGGCCTCATCCAGCCGGGCAGTGAACCGTTCCAGGACCACCTGGAAGCAAGGAATCGTCCCTGCCTGCATGGCAGGCAGCACTTCCCGGTCATTCTTCCCTTCTGCGAACTGTTTCAGCAGGGGGATCCAGTCCCCATAGATTTCCGGTGGTTTGATCATCCCTTATTCCCTCCCCGTACCGGCATCCGGGGCGGCATCAGGTCCCAGTCCGGGAACTGATGGCCCTGGCGGCTCTGCTGCTTTTCCTGCTGGGCTCCAGACTGGGGCCCAACGGAAGCAAAGGGGCTCCCCTTTTCTTCTTGTTCCATCCTGCTTCCTCCTTTATGAATGGCGGATCCGCCGCTTCTGCATCATTTCAGCTTCTTTTTCCAACTGGGCGAACTGGGCCCGGATCTTTTCCTGTTCCCCGGTATAAGCCCGGTAATGGTCCCGGAAATCCGCTGTCTCCGCACAGGATCCCCGGACCAGGGCTTCCAGGGACTGCCACAGCTGTGCCCGGTCCTGGGCGAACTGCTTGGCCAATGGCCGCTTCTTCCAATACTGCCAGAAGGTCATGAGTCCCAGGAAGACCACCATCCCCAAAAGAGGAGACTGGACATGGGGCATGGCCATGTGGAAGAGGGCCAGGATCACTATGGACCCCATGAACGAAAAAAAGAAGCTGGTGGATCTTCTCGCCATGAAGAAGCAAAAGACCCCTGTCCCCAAGGTAAAGAGCACACTGTGCTGGGCCATGAGCCTTCCCCCGTTCCCGTACAAGTACATCCCTGCCAGGAACCAGGGCAGGGTGGTCTTCATAGCGGCCCACCGCCAGTCTGCGTACCGCCGTTCCTCTGCCAGGGCCCCATCCATGCTTTCCTGGCACTGCCGGACCACGTCCCTTTCTTCCATCCCATCCTGGATGTCGCAGCTGAAGCAGTAGTTCTGCCGGTGGAAGGTATAATTGAAATTGTAGCGGATGGGCCCCGGTACCAGCCGAGCGGTTTCCCCTGTCACATCATCGAAGGCTTGGTGCAGCCAGCGGGCCGAATGGGCCAGCAGGAACCGTTCCACCCGAGGGCTGGGCACCCCATCTTTTCCCTGTTCCGTCTGCCGGAGGGAAAAAGTCAGGAAATCACTGTAGGTCCCCTTCCAGATGGCCGCCGGCAGCTGCAGGCATTCAGCCCGGAGGAAGGCTTCCAGCAGCAGACGGCACCCTTCCCGCATCTCCTGCCAGATTTCCTGCCGGCTTTGGTGCCGTTCCAGGAACTGTCCCACCGGCCGGGCCAGGAGTGCCCCCTGGAGCAGAGACCCCGCCGTGGTCCCGGGCAGTTCCCGGAGATACTGGTACTGGTCCAGCTGAGGGAGAGCGATGTTCTTCCGCAGCTCCCGGAAATACCGGCGCCACAGATCCACCTGCCGTCCTTCCGCCTCAGCGGACCGGGACAGTTCTTCCTCCCAGCCCGCCAGTACCGTCTCCAGTTTCTTCCCTCCTGCCGGAGAAAGGGCCTTCCGGGCCCACAGTTCCAGCAGATACCGAAAGTCCCCGGTCACCAAAAGCTCGTTCTGGTTCCGGAGATACCGCTCCAGCCACCGGTCGCTCATAGAATCCCGCTGCTGCCAAGCCGCGGCCAGGAGGAAGAAAAGAGACGTCTTTTCCTCCTGGAGCCCCAGGGCCCGGTCCAAGGCCTTCTGGGCAGATCCCGGTTCATCACAGAACCAGAACACCAAGGCTGCCATACTGTAGCTGAGCCAATCCTGGGAGGCCCGCACCACCCATTCCCGGGCCCGGGCCAGCCAGCCCGCATCCGGGATCAATCCCTGTTCCAGATTCCGCAGTACGCCGATGTAATAATTCCCTGTCTTTTCGCCCCGGCAGGCCTTTCCCGCCCCCGGAGAAACCCCTTCTGCCATACTGATCATTCCCCTGTATCTTTACTTGTCAATTCTTTTCCATTGTACAACAAAAAAGGAGGTGATGCACGCGTGAAAACCACACACGTGCATCACCCCCCCCCGATCAACCGTCAATTGCGGCTGGCCACCATCTTTTCCGTTTTGCGCTGTTTCACCGGCACCGTCAGCTTCTGCCCTGGCTGGATGGCCTGCCGCAGGTCCAGGTGGTTGGCCTTGGCGATCCGGTCGATCACTTCCCGGACATCTTCTTCCGGATGGGTATACCGCCGGGCGATGCCCCACAGGCTGTCCCCCCGCATCACCACTACCTGTTCTGTATGATAACTGGTGGGCGCCGCTTCCATCTGCAGCACCCCATACCCGGAAACCCCAAACAAAAGCAGCACCAGACCCAGTAAAATCCTTTTCATTTTTCGTCCCTCCATTCGAACTTTTGTTCGTTAATTGTATGATATCATCTTTTGTTCGTTATGGCAAGGCTTTTATGAATATATGTTCGTTTTTTCTGGATAAGCCATATCCTCTGGCTATAACCGTTCCCCCTCTGTTGGAAACTCGGAAAGTGGGCTATAATGAAAGGAAAAAGCAACGGAAGGAGCAATGGTATGTCGCTGATTTATTGTGTGGAAGATGACGAAAATATCCGGGAGCTGGTCCGCTACGCCCTGCGCAGCCAGAATTTCCAGGCAGAGGCCTTTCCCGACGGCACGGCTTTCTGGAAAGCCCTGGAAGAAAAAATGCCCGACCTGGTCCTCCTGGACATCATGCTGCCGGGAGAAAGCGGCCTGGACATCCTGAAGAAGCTCCGGGGCCAGGCTGCCACTTCTTCCCTTCCCATCATCATGCTCACCGCCCGGACCAGTGAATATGACGTAGTCACCGGGCTGGATGCCGGAGCGGATGATTACATCTCCAAACCCTTCGGGATCATGGAACTGCTGAGCCGGGTGAAGGCCGTCCTCCGCCGGGGCAGCATCCAGAAACCCCAGGCCCAGGATCTCCTGGTCTGCGGCGACATCACCTTGGACCTGAAGAAACACCAGGTCACCACCCAGGGAGAGCCCTGTGAACTGACCGTCAAGGAATTCGACCTGCTCCATTACCTGATGGCCAATGCCGGCATCGTCCTGAGCCGGGACCAGATCATGGAAGCAGTCTGGTCCTTCTCCTACGCAGGAGAGAGCCGCACCATCGACATGCACATCCGGAGCCTGCGCCAGAAGCTGGGAGAAGCCGGCCGGATCATCCAGACCGTCCGGGGTGTGGGCTACCGGATCCAGTAAAACAGGGAGCCGTCTATGAAAAAACAGATCTATCTCCATCTGTTCCTGGTGGGGCTGGCCTGCATCCTGATCACCGCCTTAGTCTGTGCCTTTGCCTCCTGGCAGACCGCCAAACGCCAGACCTTGGCAGACCTCCAGCAGGTGGCCCAAGTCATGGGCATCGAAATGGAACATTACAGCGATCCCTATGTTTTCCTCCGGCGTTCCAGTAAGTCTTCTGTGGATCTGCGCTTCACCTGGGTGGACCACCATGGCACCGTACTCTACGATTCTTATGAAGAAGCATCCCGGATGCCCAACCATCGGGAGCGGCCGGAAATCGCCGAAGCCCTGGGAGAAGGCCAGGGCAGCGATGCCCGTCATTCCACCACCCTCCAGGAAGTGACCCTCTATGCGGCCCAGAGGCTCTCCAACGGCAGCGTGCTCCGGGTGGCCCGGACCCAGACGGAACTGTTCCGTCCCCTGGAAGCCCTGCTGCCCTGGTGGATTGTTTCCCTCCTGCTCTTGATCCTCATCTGCCAGTTCACCGTACGGCGGCTCACCCAGGGGCTCCTGGACCCATTGGACCAGGCCACCCGGTATCTGTCCCAAATCGGCCAAGGAGATACCACGGAAGAAGAACGGCAGCTGTTCCACACCTCCTATCCGGAATTGATTCCCTTCCTGGCCACCATCGACCGCCAGGGCAAACAGCTGGACCAGAGCCTGCGGAACCTGGAACAGGAACGGAACACCATGAAACGGATCACCGACAGCCTGAAGGAAGGGGTCATCCTCCTGGACGACCAGATGCGGATCCAGTGGATCAATGCCTGGGGGTTCCAGCTGCTCCAGCAGGAAGAACGCCCCACCGCCGGCCGGCCCCGTCTCCTGGGGAAATTCCTCATGCCCTTCCTACCCCCGGAAGCCCGGATCCCCCTAAATCAGCTCAAAGATGGACGCTCTTGGACCCAGACCGTGAAATACCGGAGCCGCCAGTACCAGCTGGATCTCCAGTTCCTCACCCCGCCCCAGGGCCGGTCCACCCGCATGCTGATCATCCAAGACATCACGGAAGCCCGGGAACGGGAACAGCTGCGGAGGGACTTCACTGCAAACGTGACCCATGAGCTGAAGACTCCCCTGACTTCCATCAGCGGCTTTGCTGAACTGATGGCCGCCGGGATGTACCAGAAGAAAGAAGATATCACCCATTTCGGCCAGCTGATCCGGAAAGAAGCCGGCCGGCTGCTGGAAATGATCAACAGCATCATCTTCCTCTCCCGGATCGAAGAGATGCCGGCCAATGCCCTCCAGGAAGAAGTGCCCCTGGGCGGGCTGATCCAGTCCGTGGTGGAATTCATGGATCCGTTCTGCAAGGACAAACAGGTGACCATCCACTGCCAGCTCACCGAAGACAAAGTCCGGGGCAGCAGCAGCATGCTCCGGGAAATGGCCATGAATCTCATCGACAACGGAGTCAAGTACAACCGGCCCGGAGGCCATGTGTACGTGATCATGAAACGCTCCGGGAGCCAGGTGATCCTCACCGTGAAGGATACCGGCATCGGGATCCCGGAAGACGTCCAGGAACGGGTCTTCGAACGGTTCTATCGGGTGGACGGCAGCCGGAGCAAACAAAGCGGAGGCAGCGGCCTGGGCCTTTCCATCGTGAAGCACATCGTAGAACAGCACCGGGGCAATATCAGCCTCACCAGCCGGCTGAATGAAGGGACCACCATAGAAGTCCAGCTGCCGGGAGCGTGAAAATGGGGGGTGTGAAAAAATTCACACCCCCCGGTCGCGAGCCGCGGCTAAACGATCTTCCGTTCATAGGGATCACTGCTGATTCCTTTGGCCAAAATTTCCTTGGCCCATTCCTGGGCACAGAACAGGGAATGATCCTTGTAGTTCCCACATTCCTTTTCTTTCGTTCCGGGCACCTGGTCCCAGGTGGTCTTGACCACCAGTTCCAAGGCTTCCTTCAATGCCTTGGCCACGTCTTTGGGATCATGGACGCCCCAGCACAGGAGATGGAACCCAGTGCGGCAGCCGAAGGGAGAACAGTCCAGATAGCCCTTGATCCGAGGCCGCAGGTAGAGAGCCAGGAGATGTTCCAGGGTGTGCATCCCCCCGGTAGGGATTTCCTGCTGGTTGGGCTGGCAGAGCCGGATGTCGAAGTTAGAGACGATATCCCCATGTTCCCCGGTCTCCTGTCCGATCAGCCGCACATAAGGGGCTTTCACTTTCGTATGGTCCAGAGTGAAACTTTCGATGATGACTTTTTCCATATTCATTCCTCCAATGAAAGAAGTGTTGCACGGTTCTGTGCAACACTTTCTTGTCAGCTGTCAACAGTCAGCGGCCGGTTGACGGGGGTGCTGCCCATTTGCAGCACCCCCTTTTTCATTTCTGCAGCGCCGGGTTGTCCCGGTTGGCGATCTTTTTCTGGTATTCTTCTTTCACGAAGTTGGTGGCCAGCATGTCGATTTCTTCCACCGTAGCCACCCCATGGCGCAGGTTTTCCTCCAGGAACGGATACAGCAGTTCGATCTGTTCCTTCTTGTCGATCATGGTGATGACCACCGGAAGGTTAATGGCTTCGGAAACACTGATGAACAGTCTCCGTTCCTTTCCCCGCACCCGGCTCCCATAGCCCTGGGTCCCCCGCATCACCGTACAGCCGGCGATCTTGTATTTCCCAGCAATGTCAAAGATGGCCTTGTAAAAAGGTTTGTCCTTGTAGAAGAAGTCCTCCCCTACATAGATGGTCAGTTTGGTCAGTTTCAAGAATTCAGCAGCCATACGTCTTCCCTCCATTTCGGATGAGTTTCTCTTTTCTTGGTTTTATTGTAACATAAATTAATTATTTTCGTAATAGGAAAGGATGATGTGAAAATACTTTTAAGCAAGAAGGCAGACTCGGCCCTTAATAAGAAGTCAGACCGGCCCTTGCGGGCCTTTCAGATGTCAGACATAAGCTTGTTGGCGATGAGCAGGACGGACCAGCATCTAAGCCGAGCGAAGCTTACGTCTGACGTCTTAAGGCCCGTTAGGGCCGTTTCTGAATTCTTCTTTTTTCTCTTACAACACTTTCTTCCACTTAATGACGGCTTTTTTCCACTCAGGAAGGAAGTTCTTGTTTCTTAACGAATGGTATCACCATTGGACCCCTTGCAAAAATAACAGAAAGATGGTGATTCCATGAAAATCTCTACCACTGTTGCCCAGGATCTGGGCACGTGGCAGGAAGAACAGGCGCTGGATGCTGCCTGCTGCCGACTTTTGGCTAACAAAATCATCCTGGCTCATATCCTCCAGGGCTGTCTCCCGGAATATGAGCATTGTTCCATTCCCGAACTACTTCCCTGTCTGGAAGGGACGCCGGAAATCTGCTCTGCTCCTGTGGATCAGGATACTTTGAATCCCGGACGCATCAGAGGCGAAAACACGGCGGACAAAAGCATCAAGGAAGGGAATGTGAATTTTGACATCCTGTTTTCGGTACGTACTCCCAATGGCAGGGAGTCCCGGCAGATTTTCATCAACGTGGAAAGTCAGAATGACTGGGACCCTGGCTATCCCCTGCTGAAGCGGGCCTTCTACTACTGTGGGCGGCTCCTTTCCCGTCAGAAAGGGATTGTCTTCCAGAATTCCGACTACCAGAAACTCCAGAAAGTCTATTCTCTCTGGGTCTATCTGGATCCGCCGAAATCCAAGGAGAACACCCTGACTGCATTCCGTATGAAAGAGGAAAATTTGGTAGGACAAGCCAAATATGATAAAATGAACTATGATATGGTGTCCATGATGCTGATTTGCCTAGGGCAGCCGGACAGAAAGCAGGAAGATATCATCCACCTGCTCAGTGTCCTCCTGTCCACAGAAATGGACCCTGATGTGAAGAAAGAAATCCTGGAACGGGAATATGATATTCCCATGACCATTGAGATGAAAAAGGAGGCGGAGACCATGTGCGGTATCGGACACGCCATTGCAAGGAAGAACTTGGAAAAGGGGATGGAAAAAGGCCGCTTGGAAGGCAAACAGGAAGGCCGTCAAGAGGGTCGCATGGAAGAACGGGAAGCCAATATCATTGCCATGCTGAAGGAAAAATCCCTATGGAAACCATTTCCCGTATCACCCATTACTCCCTGGACCAGATCCAGAAACTGGGGAAATTGCATGGAGTGCTGTAAGTAGGATAAGACATCAGAGCAGACCTTAATAAGAAGTCAGACTGGCCCTGCCGGGCCTTTCAGATGTCAGACATAAGCTTGTTGGCGATGAGCAGGACGGACCTGCATCTAAGCCGAACAAAGCTGACGTCTGACGTCTCAAGGCCCGTTAGGGCCGTTTCTGACTTCTTGTTATGATGTCTCAAGGCCTGGCAGGGCCGGGGCTGACTTCTTGCCATGCCCCGCCACACCTTCACTCTGCACTGGCATTCGCTGCCTTGTTCCCCTTCATCCTTTTCCGTTTCCGGTAATAGGCGTCTCCCACGCCGCCTACCACCAAGAGCACCATGAGCCAGCCGGCGGCTTTCACCGGGTTCAGGTAGGTGACGGTGGCATCCATGGGTGTCTCTTCTCCCAGGGGCAGTTTCCAGGTGAGGACCCGTTTGTCATCGCTGACCTGGGTAGCGTTGGTAGCGTCCACTCCCGTGGGCAGGATCAGGGTGAACCGCAGGTCGAACTGTTTCATGATGGTCTGGAGCACGGCCTGGGCATCCCGGTTCTTCAGTTCTTCTTTGGGGGCCATGTTGATCCCTGTATGGACGCTGATGGTATCGAAGAGCAGTCCGCCCTGGAGCTGGACGATGGGTTTCTTCCCTCCTTGGGGGAGTTCCGCTTTTTTCCCCGTTCCCCCGTTCTGGGGACCGGCCGCGTCCTGGGCCGCATTTTCCCAGGTCCGGATGTCGAAGGTCTTCAGCACCTTGGAATCCTTGATGTCTTTCACCTGGTTGTAATGCTTGGTGGCGAGGAAACCTTCATACTGCCCTTCTTTGGCAGGTTGGACAGCGTAGCCGTCCTTCTGGAAATCTTCCTGGAAGGCGTCCACGGTGGGTTTCAGCACCGGTGCTGTCACCAGTTTGCAGGTCAGGTCGGCCGCCCCCAGGCGGGTGATTTCCAAGGTGATGTGGCCTTTGGCGCAGCCGCTGAAGAGAAGGCTCAGCAGCAGGCACCCAAGGAGCATGATTTTTCTCATAAAGCCCTCCCGGCTGTTCTGTTCTTTTCTAAAAGTTTCAAGGTTTCTTCCTGGAGCACATTCTTCCGGACTTTCCCCAGTCCGGTCCGGGGAAGTTCCCGGGCCAGGAAGTATTTTTTCGGGATTTTGTAAGGGGCGATCCGGTCCAGTAGGTACCGGCGCAGGGCGCGGAGATCCACTGCCGTCCCCGCTTCCGGCACCACCCAGGCTGCCGCGGACTGTCCCCGAAGGGGATCCGGATATCCGATCACCGCTGCTGCCGCCACTCCGGGATACTGGAGGAGCACCTGTTCCACTTCCCGGGGATAGATGTTCTCCCCGCTGGAAATGATCAGGTCCTTCAGCCGGTCCACCAGGTGGAGGAAGCCCTCCTGGTCGAAAAAGCCCACATCTTCCGTATGGAACCACCCATAGCGGAAAGCTCGTTCCGTTGCTTTTTCCTGGTTCAGGTAGCCCAGCATCACATTGGGTCCCCGGACGGCGATTTCCCCGGTTTCTCCCGGCGGAAGCTCCTGGCCCTGGGGATCCAAGATGGCCACTTCCACATCCCGGATGGGGATCCCGATGGTCCCGAACCGGGCCTTTCCTGGCCGGTTGAAGCTGACCACCGGAGACGTTTCTGAAAGGCCGTACCCATCTAACAGGGGTTTGCGGCTCCAGGCGGCGAACCGCTCCCCCAGTTCCTTCTTCAGGACCGCTCCGCCGCAGATGAAGGCCCGCACCGAAGCCAGATCCGGCAGAGGGGCGCCGTCCAAGAGCAGTTCCATCACTGCCGGCACCCCCACGAAGATGGATACCTGCTGCCGGACCACCAGCCGCAGGGCCGTCTTGAAATTGTAGCTGGTCTGGATCACGATCCGGGCCCCCAGGAGGAGGCCGCTGGTGACACAGACCGTCCAGCCGTAGCAGTGGTACATGGGCAGGAGACAGAGAATCCTGTCCTCCGGCAGCAGTCCCACCGCTTCACAGTAGGCCCGGGCGTTGGTCAGCAGGTTCCGGTGGCTCAGCATGGCTCCCTTGGGATGCCCGGTGGTCCCAGAAGTGTAGATGATGGTGCAGTTATCCTCTTCCCGGCGCTCCGGCGGCTGGAAAGTCCATTCCACCGGCTCATCCAGATTTTCGTACAGGAACTGCCGGACCCCGCTGATCCCCGCTTCTTCCAGAGCTTCCCCAAGCTCCAGAGGACGGCGGCTGATCAAAAGGGAGATCCCGGCATCTTTCAGGATATAGGCGATTTCCCGGGGGACCAGTTGGAAATTGAGGGGGACGATGACGCCCCCAGCCCGGATCACCGCCAGATAGGCGGCCACAAAGCCATTGCAGTTCCGGCTCACCAGAGCCACCCGCTGTCCTTTCTGCAGCCCCTTCGCCTGGAGGAACGCAGCCCAGCGGTCCACCTTTGCCTCCAGTTCCCCATAGGTCAGCTCCTCTTCCTGGTCTACCAGGGCCAGCCGGCCAGGAGCCTTCCCCTTCAGCAATTCATCATAAAACATGCTGCCTCCTTGCCTTTCCTGTGAAAAACGAGTAAGATGGAATTGTCAAAATCTAAAAGAGAGAAGTGGATACCATGAAAGAATTCCGTATCGGCGCCGTGGGCGAAGCCACGGATACCGTTCTCCACACCAACACCGCAGCCGCCATGGGCAGCGGTTCCCTGGAGGTCTATGCCACCCCGGCCATGCTGGCCCTGATGGAAAAGGCAGCCTGCAATATCGTCGATCCCTGCTTGGATGAAGAAACCACCAGCGTGGGGATCAGCGTGAACCTGTCCCATGATGCCGCCACCGCCGTAGGCAAGACCGTTACGGCCAAAGCCGTCCTAGTAGGCGTGGACGGACGGAAACTGACCTTCAAGATCACTGTTTCTGACAATTATGGCACCATCGGCCAGGGCACCCATGAACGGTTCCTGGTAAACAAGGCCAAATTCCTGGGCAAGCTGGCTGCCAAGGACAAGAAATGATCAGAGGCGGCGGGTCAGGGTCTCCATCACCATCAGGTTGCTGACCACACCCACTCCGCCGGGAACCGGGGTATAAGCAGACGCTTTGGCAATCTTCGCCGCTTCGGACACATCCCCCACCAGTTTCCCGTCTACGGAATTGATGCCCACATCTACCACCACAGCGCCTTCCCGGATCATATCTTCTGTGATCAGGTTGGGTTTCCCTACGGCGCTGAGGATCACATCTGCCTGCCGGGTGATGGCGGGCAGATTTTTTGTGCGGGAACGGCAGACGGTCACAGTGGCATAACGCCCCATGAGCATCAGGGTGAGCGGCCGCCCCACCACTTCACCATAGCCCACCATCACCACATTCTGTCCCACCAGGGGGATCCCGTAATAGTCCAGGATCGCCATACAGGCTCGGGGGGTGCAGGGGGCCCAGGGTGTGATGCCCAGGTAGAACTTCCCCCCGTTGATGGGATGGATGCAGTCCATGTCCTTTTCCGGATCCATCTGCTGGACCAGGTCCAGCCGCCGGATGTGTGGGGGGAAGGGAACCAGGGGCAGGATTCCGCTGATTTGGGGATCATCGCTGAGTTCCCGCAGGACTTTTTCTGCTTCTTCCTGGCTGGTCTCTTTGGGCAGTACTACATCCCGGGTATGGATCCCCAGGCTGGCGGCCGTCCGGAGCAGGCTCCGTTTGTAGACCTGGGCTGCCGGGTTGTCCCCGATGAGGAAAGTGGCCAGGGTCAGGTCCTTTCCTGCGAATTTTTCCTGGAGTTCCCTGCGTATTTTTTCTGCGACCGGTTTCCCGGCCATGATGATCTGTTCCATGGTATCTCCTTGTGAGGGGCTGCTGCTTGCGCAGCAGCCCCTCTTTCCTTTTCTATTATTTTACACCCTGCTGCCGCGGCTGAAAAGAGCCGGGCAGCAGGGTGTGTGTTTACCGGAAATAGACGGTCACCGTATCCCCGCTGTGGAGGACCGTCCCTGGGGCCGGGGTCTGCTTCCAGCTGGTGCCGCTGCCGATGGGGATCAGGGACAGCTTCGCCCCACCCAGGGCCGCCGCCACCTCCCGGATGGAATGGCCTGCCAGGTTGGGCAGTTTCACAGAGCCGTCTTTTCCTGCTTCCAAGGTAGTCAGGGGTGCCACCTCCTTGGCCGTTTTGGACAGCAGGGATTCCACCGTAGGCAGCCCGTCCCAATTGCTGGGCTGGATACCTTCCGCCACCAGGATCTGCTGGAGGGTATCCCGGAAAATCGGTGCAGAGACCTGGGACCCGTAGAAGGCCCCCTTGGGAGAATCCAGCATGATGATCATGGCGTATTTGGGGGCATCACTGGGGACAAATCCCACAAAGGAGGCGATGTACACCCCAGGGATATAGCCTCCCTTGGGAGAGAGCTTCTCGGCGGTCCCCGTCTTGCCAGCGATCTTATAGCCCTTGATCTGGGCCGTCTTGCCGCCCCCTTCCGAGACGACTTTTTCCATCATGGTCCGCATCTCTTCTGCCACTTCCGGGGTGATCACTTTCCGGACCGCTTCGGTTTTCCCTTCTTTCAGGACGGCCCCGTCAGGAGCCACGATCTTCTGGACGATATACGGCTTCACCAGGGTACCCCCGTTGGCGATGGCGCAGATGGCCCGGAGCATCTGGAGGGGGGTCACCGCAATCCCCTGGCCGATGGCCATGGTGGCCACATCGGAAGGCACCATGTCTTTGGGATTGTACAAAATCCCGGCCTCTTCTCCCGGCACATCGCTGCCGGTGACGCTGCCGAAGCCGAAATCCCGGGCATAAGCCGTTTCCCGTTCGCCCCCCAGTTTCAGCCCCAGGGCGGCCATCCCCGTATTCAGGGAGAACTTGATCACATCGGTGAAGGTCACATGGCCCATCCCTTTGCCGTCCCAGTTCCGGATCCGCCGTCCCCCTACGTCGATGGAGCCTTCATCGTTGAAGGGCGTATTGGGGGTGATGACGCCTTCCATGAGGCCGGCAGACCCCATGATGGGCTTGAACACGGAACCCGGCTCATAGACGATGCCCACTCCCCGGTTCATAAACGCTCCCTTGGGAGCATCCCCGAAGTGGTTGGGATCGAAGGTGGGCCGGCTGGCCATCCCCAGGATCTCTCCGGTGTTAGGGTCCATCAGGATAGCTGCCGCACTGGCTGCGTGGGTCTTCTTGATGGCCTCATCCAGGCTCTTTTCCAGGATGAACTGCATCCGGGCATCGATGGTGAGCTGGACGGTATTCATTCGCCGGGCCTGGACCTGGTTCATGGCACTGGGGCCGACCAGATTCCCTTTGGCATCGAAAAAGCTGCGTTTTTTCTGGTTCTGGCCCTTCAGGTACTCATCCTCAGAGGCTTCGATCCCTTCCAGGCCCTCATCATCGGTACCCACAAAGCCCAACACCTGGGCGGCCAGGTTATTCTTCGTGTAGAACCGTTTGCTTTCTTCTTTGAAATGGAAGCCGCTGAGCTTCTGGTCCTTCAGGATCTCTTCCACCCGGTCCGCCTCATGGGGGTCCAGGGTCCGTTTCACCCAGACGAACCGGCGGTCCGGCTCACAGAATTCCCCATAGAGTTCATCGGCCTTCAGGTCCAGCACCGGTGCCAGGGCTTCCGCCGCTACTTTCTTGGGGTCCCGGCTGGGCATTTTCCCCAGCGGCCACCGGGCCGGGTCATCCACCAGTTCCTGGGGATCCACATAGAGAGATTTGCCCACCACGCTGACTGCCAGCTCTTCGCCGTTCCGGTCCAGGATGCTGCCCCGAGGGGAGATCTCGATATGTTCCCCGCTGATCTGATCCAGGGCTTCCCGTTCCATGGCCCGTCCCTGGACCACTTGGAGATAGAACAGTCTCCCCACCACCAGGAGAATGCCGAACCCCAGGACCCAGCCCAGGGTGGTCACCCGGCGGTTGCCCTTTTCCAGCACATCCTGATGGGAGGGATCCAGGTGCAGCAGGGAAGACTCCCTAGCTTTTTCTGCGTTTTTTTGTTTTGCTGCTTGCTTTTTTGGGGCTCCCGGAAAGCCCGGGAATTTGGGAAACTTCAAGGCCGCCACCTCCCTGTTCCTTTTCTTTCAGCCTGGTGCCGGAAGGCTCCCTGGGGAGCTTCCGCCCTTTCCCTGCCTGCTTTTTCCAGCCGACAGACAGAAAGCACCAATCCGATGGCAGCCTGGGTGATCACGAGGGACGTGCCCCCATAGCTGATGAAGGGCAGTGGGACCCCGATTACCGGCAGGATGCCGCAGACCATGGCCATATTGGCAATGGCCTGGCCCACCACCAGGAAATTGACCCCGGTGACCAGCAAAAAGCCCCGCCGGTCCTGGGTCTCCTTTCCAATCCGGTACAGGGCCAGCCCCATAATGATAAATACCAGGAGCATCAGCAGGGCTCCCAAAAAGCCCCATTCCTGACAGAAAACGGCAAAAGCGAAGTCCGTATGTGCCTCGGGAAGGAAGAAAAATTTGCTGGAACCCATCCCATGGCCCATGCCACTGATCCCTCCGCTGCCGATGGCCACAAAGGATTGGACGGCCTGATAGCCGTTCCCCTGGGGATCTGACCAGGGATCGAGCCAGACCAGGACCCGGTTCAGCCGGTAAGGGGCCTGGATGACGGCTGCCGTGGCCAGGGCCGCTCCCGAAGCCAGGAGGACGAAGATTTCCCGGTAGGGGAGTCCGGCCACCACGTGCAGGACGATCATCAGGGCCAGGATGATGGCGGCGGTGCCCATATCCGGCTGGATCAGCACCAAAAAGGACATGAAGGCTGCTTCCAGGAAGGCCAGGCAGGTGTCCTTCCGGAGCAGATGGGGCTGTTTTCCCTCTTCCATCAGACGGCCCAGATAATTGGCCCCCAGGAGGATCACTGCCAGTTTCACCAGCTCTGAGGGCTGGAAGGAGATCGGCCCCAGGATCAGCCAGCGCTGGGCCCCTTTGAGGGTTTTCCCGTAGCCATCCACAAAGAGCAGGAGCCCGATCAAAAACACACAGATCCGCTGAACATACGGGAAGAGCTTGTGGTAATCCCCTTTCCGTCCGATAGCGTGCATCAACACAAGGCCCGGCAGCCCAAAGGCCCAGTAGCGGATCAGGTAGTGGTATTCGTTGCCGAACATATCCTGGGACGCTACGAAGCTGGCACTGAAGATGTTCTCTCCCCCCACGAGCATCAGCACATACACCAGGCTGACCAGGGCGTCCCTAGGATCCGCCCAGAGTAGTAAAAACCGTTTTCCCATGCTTTGCCTCGGTCCTTTAAAAAACCACTTCGCAGAAATTGATGTTCTTGCCCCGGGCGCTGAACTTCTGCTCGTATTCCGTCTGGGCCTCGTTGAGGATGTCCGTATGGTGGAGGTCCGTAGAAAATGCCACGATTTCCAGCCCGAATTCTTTGAACTCCTCTACAGAAAAGGCGAATAGGTCATCATTGTCCGTCTTGAAGCGGAGATGGCCGCCGGTCTTCAGGATCTCTTTGTACTGGGCCAGGAAGGTCCGATAGGTGAGCCGCCGTTTGGCATGGCGGGCCTTGGGCCAGGGGTCGCTGAAGTTCAGGTAGATCTGGTCCACTTCCCCGGGCGCGAACCATTCCAGGAGATGGGCGGCGTCCGCATGGACGATCCGGGCATTGGGGATCTCCCCCTCCCGGAGCTTTTTCACGGCATAGTAGCAGACTTCCCGCTGGGTCTCGATGCCCAGGTAGCCGATTTCCGGATGGAGGCCGCTCATGGCAGTGAGGAATTGTCCCTTGCCGCAGCCGATTTCCAGTTGGACCGGGCGCCCGCCCAGGACCAGTTGGGACCATTTCCCCTTATACTGTTCCAGATTGTCTTCCAGCAGTTCTTTCCCCCGAAAATCTTCCAGGGCCTGGGGGATCCAGGGTTTCTTACGTAAACGCATGCCATCTCTCCTTATCGTCTGAATAAGCGGGCTGTTGCATTGGCAACAGCCCGTCGGTTTACTCTTTTTTCGCTCTCTTTCCCCGTGCCTTCTTTTCTTCCGGGCCCAAGGTTGAACTTCTTCAGATACCGGTACAGGGTCACCCGGCTCACATCCAGCATCAGGGCCAGCTTGCTGATATTGCCCCCGGCAGCTTTCCAAGCGGCCACGAAGGCATCCTTGTCATGTTTCCAGGATTTTTCGATCCGGTGTTCTCCCGGCAGTTTGATGTGGGAAGCTTCGATGACGCTGCCGGAGGTATGGAAGAAAGCCTGTTCGATGACCCCTTGGAGCTGTTTGATGTTCCCAGGCCACTGGCAGCTGTTCAAAAGCTGCAGGGCTTCCTTGGAAAGGGTCTTTCCGGGCATATTGTGCCGGGCGGCCATTTCGGTGAGGATGTGGTTGGCGATCACTTCTACGTCTTCCACCCGTTCCCGCAGAGGCGGTACCCGGATCACAGTCCCGATGACCAGTTCGTACAGGCTCCGGGAGAAGAGCCCTTTGTCCGTCAGCCGTTTCAGGTTGGAATCGCAGGCGGCGATCACCCGCACGTTGAATTTCCGCCGGGTCCCGGTCTCCCAGTTCAGTACTCCGTTGCGCAGGGCATCGGCCAGCACATCTTCCAGCCGGGTGGGGAATTTTTCGATTTCATCCAGGAACAGGGTCCCCCCGTTGGCCAGTTCCAGGGCCCCTGCCGTCACATGGCCGGCCCCGTCGTCACTGCCGAAGAATTCGGCTTCCAGTTCCGCTTCCACCCCTTCATGGCCTCGGACGGTAATAAGAGGCGCCGCCGCCCGGGGGCTGGCCTGATGGATCCCGTGGGCCAGCCGCTGTTTGCCGGTGCCCGGTTCGCCCTGGAGCAGCAGGTTGTTGTCTCCCCGGGCCACCCGGGCGGCCTTGTGCTGGAGTGCCAGGAATTCACTGGAATTCCCTACCATGCTGTACAGGCTGTACCGGGAACTGTATCCGGTGGCGTGAGCGATGGTGGTCTTCAGGTCCTCGATGGCCATGGTGATGATCACCACACTGTCCACCTTGCCCCCGGCCCGCACTGGCAGTACGCTGGTCACATCTTCATAAGTGCGGTCCTGGGTGATCCAGGTGATTTCCTTCCGGATGGTGCTCTTCCCCGAAAGGCCTTTCTGGATGGGGATATGTTCGTAATTCAGGAACACTTCATCCAGCCGGTTCCGGCCTTCCAGGCGCTTTTTCCCGTTGGAATTGCAGTAGCGCAGGGTCCCGTCCGGGTTCACCCAGTATACAGAAGCCGGGATCTCTTCAGAGATCAGTCCGCAGACCTTCCAGTAGGCCAGCATGGTCAGGAAATTCTCTACGGAATACTTCATGGTCATCAAAAGGCTCAAGAGGATGTCGTAGGGCAGATCGTTCTGATCCAAGGAGAACAGGGACAGGATGTACCGTCCCTGGCCTGCCACATCGATGGGCGCCGAGCAGGCATCCCCGGAATGGCTTTCCCGGATCCACATTTCCGGTCCGAACATCAAAAAGGGCACATTGTGGCTCCGGGCCACGCAGATGCTGGAGGTGCCCACATCTTCTTCCAGGACCCGCATGCCCTGGATGTCTTCGATGCTCCGCTGGAAGAAGGGCAGGGCATAGTTCTTCAGCACATAGCCGTCTTCATCCACCAGCAGCATGCTCAGGTTGTGGGAATTGAAATACTGCTTGTTCTGTTCGAAGAGCCCATCCACATATTTCACCACATCCTCATGGACTTCCAGGGCTCTTTCCAGTTCCTGAGGAGACAGCCTCACCCCATGGGCCGGCATAGTTTCATGGTTCAGTTTCCGGGCTTCGCACCGGCGCCAGGACTCCGCTACCCACGGATGGACGTTGGGATCTATGATTCCTTCGTCAATGAACTTGTTGTAGTAGCTGGTCAATTTTTCCTTATTGCGTCGTTCCCTAATCATCGATTTACCCCCTGATTCGCTTCAGCGATATGATTTGTGTACCGGGACCAGGACCCGCTTGGCACCGTAGTATCTTGCTTTCCAGTAATCGTCGGACAGGCTGCACAACCGCACTCCCTGGGAAGAGGTGGCATTCCAGAACAGCCCGTTCCCTGCGTAGATCCCCACATGGGAGGCCCCAGGTTCGTAGGTGGAGAAAAATACCAGATCCCCCGGCTTCAGCTGCCGCTGGGTCACGAAGAGCCCTTTTTCGAACTGCAGGTCCGCGGTCCGGGGCAGCTGGGCCTTGTGCTGTCGGAATACATACTGGACGTAGCCGGAACAGTCAAAGGCCCGGGGAGTGGTCCCTCCGAAGCTGTAGGGTACGCCCTTGTAGCGGGAAGCCGTCCGGACCACATCTTCTCCCTTCACCCCGTGGATCCCTTCTTTTTCAAAGGCGGCTTCCTGGATCCGGAAGTAGGTGGTGTCATCCACTTTTCCCGTGGCCTGCAGCTTGTGGCTGCGCTGGAAATTCCGGACCTGTTCCTCCAAGTCCCGGGTATATTTCCCGGTCATGGGGGTCTTCATCCCGATGGCATTCAATTTGATCTGTACCGTCTTGACTTTCCAGCCCTTGTCCCCCACTTTCAGAGGAGCCGCCTTCCGGGCAGCCGCGCCTGCTGAAAGGGGCAGAGCCAGCACAGCCAGGACCAGCGCTGTGATGAGTCTATGCAGTTTCATACAAGGTGCCTCTTTTCCTGAACCAAAGGATCCTTTCAGATCCGACAAAAATGAAACATTCTCAATACTCCATATTAGTATAAACTTCCCAATCCGTCAATTTGGAAAGTTTCCCGATGGACACTTCCAATTCCCGAAGCAGACGTTCCTTATCCTGGGGCAGGGTGCCGGCCAAGGCCACGTAATTAGAAATGTGGTTGCTGCGGAACAGGGTATGGTTCTCCGGCCGGATCTCCACATTTTCCAGCATGGTGTGGGCTTCCTGGGCCAGGCCTGCTGGAGAAAGCAGTTCGAATTCTCCCTTTTCGAACTGCCGGAGCATTTCCGTCCCCTTGTACAGCCGCAGGGTCAGCACGCTGAGCATATTGGGCTGGATGGCGGTGACGGCTTTGCCGGTCTCCACGGCGTGGCGCTCACTGTCAGCTTTCCCGCCCAGGCCGGCGATCACCATCATGGAAAGCTTCATCCCGCTGCGGACCACCTTTTGTCCGGCGGCGATGGCTTCTTCTGCCGTGACGCCTTTCTTGATCCGGGCCAAGAGGGCATCGTCTCCCGTTTCCAGGCCGAAATACAGCATCTTCAGCCCTGCCTCCCGGAGCTGTTCCATTTCTGCATCGCTTTTCCGCAAGATATCCCGAGGGCCGGCGTAGGAGGTCACCCGCTGGAGATGGGGGAAGGTCCGGTAGAGCACTTCCAGGATCTTCAGCAGTTTCGAGGTCGGGAGCACCAGGGCATCCCCATCCGCCAGGAAGATCCGCTTCACCTGATCCTGGGCGTACCGGGCCGCCAGGGCGATCTGCCGGGAGATTTCCTCATCCGGGCAAAGGGCGAACTGCACGTCCTTGTACATGGCACAAAAGGTACATGTATTGTGGGCACAGCCCCGGGTCACCCGCAGGATGAAGCTGTTGGCTTCACTGGGGGGCCGGAACACCGGTGTCTCATAATCATCGAAATACAATCCGAACATAGGCGCTTCCTCCCGCATGCTGTAAATTCTCTTCATTATATATACGAAAGTGTAGACAGTTTTTTCATAAGATTTTTCAAATTCTTACATTTGTACAAAAATCCTCCTGCTACGATCATTATTATAAACTATTTTACACTCTCCTGCATGTTTTTTTGTAAACTTTTTGGGAAGAAAAATTTTCCCCGCTTTCTTCCCCCTTCCTCTAAGAGAGTCTTTTCAGCCCCTTGTTTTTTGTGATTTAACAATATATAATTTTTACTTGAAGTTGACACATGAAAGGTTAGAGGTGAACTGAATGTCTGCACAAGAAGCAAGTTTCATGGGCGGTGTAGAAGTACCCCCCAGCAAGTCCTTGACCGACAAAGTGGCCATCGAAAGATGCCCGGCCCCGGACGTGGTGTACATTCCTCTTTCCCAGCACATTGGTGCTCCGGCAAAACCGGTGGTCAAACCAGGGGATAAGGTCACGATCGGGCAGGTGATTGGTGAAGCAGGCGGCTTCGTCAGCACCAATATCCACGCCAGCGTAAGCGGCATGGTCATGAAATTGGAAAATCGGTATATGCCCAACGGCATGATTTCCCAGTGCGTGGTCATCAAGAATGATGGCCAGGATACCATGTGCGAGGATATCAAACCCCGCAGCGAAGCTGACATTACCCCAGATCTGATCCGTCAGGTCCTGCGGGAAAAAGGGATCGCCGGCATGGGCGGCGCCACCTTCCCTACGGCGGTGAAGTATGCTCCTCCCAAGGAAGGCCACTGCCCCATCGACACGATCCTCCTGAACGGGATCGAATGTGAACCCTTCGTCACGGCGGACCACCGTACCCTGCTGGAATACGCCGATGAGATCATCCAAGGCCTGAAGTATTTCATGCTGGCTGCCGGCGCTGCCAAAGGCGTCATCGGCATCGAAGACAACAAGCCCGATGCCATTGAACTGATGCAGAAGAAAGTGGCTGGAGAAGCCAATATCGAAGTCTGCGTCTGCAAAGAAAAGTATCCTCAGGGCTCTGAAAAGCATCTGATCTATGCGGCAACGGGCCGTACCGTTCCCGACCGGGGGCTGCCTGCGGATGTAGGCGTCATCGTGGACAACGTAGGGACGGCTGTGGCTGCCTGCCGTGCTGTGAAAGACAACATCCCCCTGTACGAAAGAGTCGTGACCATCAGCGGTGACGGCGTGAAGAAACCGGGGAACTATATCGTCCGTCTGGGGACTCTCTACAGCGATGCTGTGGAAAAAGCCGCCGGCGGCCTGGAAGGGGATCCCGGAAAGATCGTTTCCGGCGGGATGATGATGGGCTTTGCCGTCAACTCCCTGGATTACCCCATCACTAAGGGTTCCAGCGGTCTCCTGATCTTCAATTCCAAATCTCCTTTCGCCCAGTATCATGAACCGGATCCCTGCGTGCACTGCGCCCGCTGTGTGGATGCCTGCCCCATGAAGCTGGAACCCACGGAAATCGTCCAGGCTGTGAAGAAACAGAACTGGGATGATGCAGAACGGTTCTTCTGCCATGCCTGCATCGAATGCGGTTCCTGTGCTTTCGTATGCCCTGCCCACATTCCTCTGGTGCAGTACATCCGGATGGGCAAGCAATTTATCAGAGGGAAAGGTGACGGCGGTCACAACCCCTTCTATAAATTCGACAAATAATTTCGCGAAAGGACTGGATATCGATTATGGAACCTATTAAAGAACCGAAACCGCTGGTTCTCGTTTCCTCGTCTCCCCACATGCACTGTGGGCTCACCATCAGCAAGTCCATGCGGGAAGTCATCCTGGCACTGGTACCTGCTGTCCTGGCTTCTGTTTATTATTTCCGCGTTGACGCCGTACGGGTCATCGTGTGCTGCGTGCTTTCTGCTCTTATCTTTGAAAAACTGGCCAACAAGGTCATGGGCGTGAAGAAGGACACCATCAAAGATGGTTCCGCTGCTCTGACTGGTCTCCTGCTGGCCCTGTGCCTGCCGGCCTCCCTGCCTAGCTACATGGCTGTCCTGGGCGGCATGTTCGCCGTAGTGATCGGCAAGGCCATCTTCGGCGGCCTGGGCAAGAACATCTTCAACCCGGCCCACATCGGCCGTGCCATCCTGCTGGCTTCTTTCCCCCAGCAGATGACCACCTGGGTCATCCCCGCTACCAAGGCGGCTGCCACTGCCGGGGCTGATGCCACCACCGCTGCCACACCTCTGGCTGTGATGCGGATGACGGAAAAAGTATGGCAGGCCGGCGGTGCTGCCGCTTCCCAGCTGCCTCCCCTGTCCGATCTCTTCATCGGCAACATTGGCGGTTCCCTGGGTGAAACCTGCGTACCGGCCCTCGTCCTGGGCGGCCTGTACCTAATCTGGAAAAAGCTCATCGACTGGCGCATCCCTGTGTTCTACCTGGCCACCGTGGCCGTGATCACTGGGATCTATGGTGCTGTCATGGGTTATCCCTCCACCTTCCCCCTGTACCATCTGTTTGCCGGCGGCCTGATGATCGGTGCCTTCTTCATGGCAACGGACTGGGTCACCTCCCCCATCACCAAAAAAGGCAAGATCATTTACGCCATCGGGCTGGGTCTCCTGACTTCCCTGATCCGTCTGCGGGGCAGCTACACGGAAGGCGTCTGCTATTCCATCCTGATGATGAACATGGTCACTCCTATGATTGACCGGTTCGTACGGAATGTATCCTTCGGAGGAGGTCAGAAGAAATGAGCAACCTCTTTGTTAAATACACCGGCATCCTGGCCGTCATCTGCGGCGTCAGCGTAGGTCTCGTCGCTGCTGCCAATGAAGGGACCAAGGATACCATCGCCAAGAAACACGAAGCCGATACTCGGGCCGCCTACAAAGTGGTGCTGCCGGAGCTGGGCGATCTGAAGAAGCTGCCGGCTCCCGGCGGGCTGATCACCGATGTGCAGCAGTCTTCCAAGAACGGCAAGCCCAACGGCTACATCTACACCGTGACCCCCAGCGGCTACGGCGGAAAAGTGACCCTGATGGTGGGCATCTCCAAGGACGGGGACAAAATCACCGGGATCAAGGTCATGAACCACAGCGAAACCCCTGGCCTGGGTGCCAAGAGTACGGAACCCGCCTGGCAGGCCCAATTCAAAGGCAAACCTCTGAAAGATGCTCTGGTGGTTACCAAACAGGAAGCTGGCAAGCCCAATGAGATCAAAGCCATCACTGCGGCAACCATCACTTCCAGAGCCGTCGTCACCGGCGTCAACGCCGCTCGTGAGGACTACATGAAGAATCATGCCAATGGAAAGGACTGATCGAGATGCTGCATGAATTGACCAAAGGTATCATCAAGGAAAACCCGTTGTTCGTCCAGCTGCTGGGTGTATGTCCGTCGCTGGCAACGAGTACTTCCATGACCAACGCAATCGGTATGGGCTGTGCCTTTACCTTCGTTCTGTTTTTCACCAACATGATCATTGCTGCCATCCGGAAACTGATCCCGGACCAGATCCACATTCCCTGCTACATCGTGGTTATCGCTTCTGTGGTAACTGTGCTGGAAATGCTGATGAACGCTTTCGTACCGGCGCTGTATGCAGCCCTGGGCGTATTCGTCCCTCTGATCGTGGTTAACTGTATCGTATTGGGCCGTGCAGAAGCCTTCGCCTGCGACCACGGGATCATCGATTCCGCCCTGGACGCCATCGGCATGGGCATCGGCTATTCCTTCGCCCTGTGCTGCATCGCCTTCTTCCGGGAACTGGTCGGAGCCGGCAAACTCTTTGACCACGCCGTCCTGCCCGCTTCCTACCAGCCGGTGCTGATCTTCATCCTGCCGGCCGGAGCCTTCCTGACCATGGGCTTTGTATTCGCCGCGGTCAACTACTTCAAAGAAAGAGGTGCTCACAATGCATAGTACTTTCGGCATTCTCTTTAGCTCCATCTTCGTTTCCAACATCATCCTGTCCCGGTTCCTGGGGATGTGCTCCTTCCTGGGGGTTTCCAAGAACTTCAAGAACTCCGTGGGCATGAGCGCCGCCGTATCCTTCGTTATGCTGCTGGCCTCCATGCTGTCCTACGCCTGCTACCATCTGCTCCTGGTTCCCTACCATCTGGAATACCTGAAGACCCTGGTCTTCATCCTGGCCATCGCCACCCTGGTACAGCTGGTTGAAATGTTCATGAAAAAGGCCATGCCTTCCCTGCACAAGGCCATGGGTATCTACCTGCCTCTGATCACCACCAACTGCGCCATCCTGGGTATCGCTCTGATCAACGTGGAAAGCAATTACAACTTCATCGATTCCTGCGTGAACTCCATCGGTACGTCCATCGGCTACACCATGGCTATCCTGCTGTTCTCCTGCATCCGTGAACGTCTGGATGAAAAGGCCCTGCCCAAATGCCTCCAGAACCTTCCCATTGCTTTGATCACTGCCAGCTGCATGTCCATTTCCATGATGGGGATGAGCGGCATCCATTGAGTTAGGAGCTGAAAATTATGATTACGACTGCTGTGATTCTGGTCGCAGTGCTGGGCGGTGCGTTCGGCCTGGTACTGGCTACGGCCAGCAAGAAATTTGCCGTTGAAGAAGATCCCCGGATCGGGGAGATCACCAACCTGCTGCCCGGCGCCAACTGCGGCGGATGCGGGTTTGCCGGCTGCGGTGCCATGGCTGACGCCATTGTTTCCGGTCAGGAAAAAGACGCCACCAAGTGCGTGGTCTGCAGCGCAGAAAACAAAAAAGCCATTGCCGCCATCATGGGGGTGGAAAGCAACGATGACGAAAACGCCGTCCGCAGCATCCCCCGTCTCCACTGCAATGGCTGTACCGCCAACCGGACCCCCGTGGCCAACCGGGAAGGCATCAAGAACTGCTATGTGAAGGCTGCCAATGCCGGCGGCCCCGGCCAGTGCAACTTCGGCTGCTTCGGGGACGGTGCCTGCGTGGATGCCTGCAATTTCGGCGCCCTGAAGATCGGGGAAAACGGTCTGCCGGAATTCGACTACAACAAATGCGTCAGCTGCGGTGCCTGCTCCAAAGCCTGCCCTCAGCTGCTGATCGAAATGATCCCGGCAGACAAGAAAGTCCTGGTCCAGTGCAACAACCGGGAAAAAGGCAAAGCCGCCATGACCAACTGCAAGGTGTCCTGCATCAGCTGCGGCATCTGCGTCAAGACCTGCCCCAAACAGGCCATCACTCTGGAAGACGGCCCCAACGGCAGCATCCCGGTCATCGACTACACCAAGTGCGTGGGCTGTGGCCTGTGCACCATGAAGTGTCCTCGGAAGTGCCTGGTGAAGATCAACCCTGTCACCGGTACGCCTGAAGCTCCTGCCAAAGCAGAACCCACTGGCTGCGCCTGCTGTGCCATGGCCGACCAGTGCCCTTCCGCCCAGGCTCAAAAGCAGAAATAACATGAGGACCTCTATGAAAAAACTATTAGCTTCGCTTCTGGTTTTCAGCAGCCTGACTTGTGCAGGCTGCTTTTTTCAAACCGAAAAACACGAAGACACCCGGTTCATGATGGATACCATCGTGACCATCACCACCACCGGTGACAGCAAAAAAGATCTGACAGATGCCACCAATGACGCTCTCCAGCTGTTCCAGACCATTGCCAACCAGACGGATCCCTATACGGCACAGGGGCCGGAGGACCTGTACGCGGTGAATCAGAGTGCTGGAAAAGGCCCCCACAAAGCTTCTCCCTATCTCATGGACATCCTGAGCAAAGTTCAGCCCATGGGGAACCGGGATCTGGATCTGACCCTGGGCCCTGTGATCCAGGTATGGAACGCCCATAAGGAAGCCAAGACCGTCCCCAGCCAGGAAGAAGTGGCCCAGGCACTGGCCAAAACCGGTCCTGAGAAGTATACTTTAGACACAGCCGCCAATACGGTGACCCTGGCCCCCGGTGCCCAGCTGGATCTGGGAGCGGTGGCCAAAGGCTATGCAGTGGAACAGACCGCAGACCTCTTGAGCCGGGACAAACGGATCAAGACCGCCCTCATCAACGCAGGAGGCAACATCAAGGTGCTGGGCACCAAAGACGATGGCAGTCCTTGGAAGATCGGCATCCAGGACCCCCGGAACCCCCAGAAGATCCTGGGGACCCTGGCAGTGAAGGATGGTACGGCCATCGCCACCAGCGGGGATTACCAACGGTACTATGAAGTGGACGGGAAGCGGTACCACCACATCCTGGATCCCCAGACCGGCTGGCCTGCCTGGCATGCCCGTTCCGTCACCGTGGTCACCCATTCGGCCTTCTGGGCGGATTATTATTCCACCCTGCTCTTTGTACTGCCGGAAGACAAGGCCATAGCCCTGGTGGAAAAAGATCCCAACCTGGAAATGCTCTATGTGGATCTGGAGGGGAAGACCTATGTATCCTCCGGCCTGAAAGACATCTATACCCCAGAAAAATAAGGAGATCTTATGCGCAAGAATGATTTTTGGCTGATCTTGGTCCTGCTGGTACTGGCAGCCGGGAGCTGGTTCCTGTTCCGTTCCGACAGTACGGCCCGGGATAAAGTCCTGGTGGTCCGGAAAGACCAACAGGTGCTCCAGCGGATCGAACTGAAAAAAGTGACTTCGGAGACCAAGCTGATCGTACCGGTGGAACATGGAGAAATGGTCATCGCCTATGACAGAGAAGGGGGCCGGGTGCTCTCCTCCCCCTGTCCGGACCAGGTCTGCGTCCACCAGGGAAAGATCACCCGTTCCGGCCAGACCATCGCCTGCGTACCGGAAAAGGTCCTTGTCACCATTACCACAGCAGCAAAGGAAAATGATCATGATGCCATCCTCCGCTAAACTATCCATCCACGAAATCACCCAGCTGGGCGTCCTCCTGGCAGCAGCCATCGCCCTCCGGCTGGCAGAAACCAGCCTGGCCTGGCTGCTGCCCCTGCCGGGAGCCCACCTGGGGCTGGCCAATACGGTGACCATCATCGTCCTGTACCTCTACGGCCCAGGCAAAGGAGCGCTGTTCCTGGCCAGCCGGATCCTCCTGACCGGTCTCCTGTTCACGGGGCTTTTGAGCCCCGGTTTCCTGATCGGACTGGGAGGCGCCGCCCTGAGCTTTGTGGGCATGGCCCTGGGAGAGAAGCACCATTGGTTCTCCACCATCGGGATCGGCCTTCTAGGAGCCTTCCTCCACAACTGCGGCCAGATCCTGATGGCGGTGGTCATCATGCGGACCCCTGCCCTGTTCTCCTACCTGCCGGTGCTGATTGCCATCGGCATCCCCACCGGCCTGTTCACCGGATTTTTGGCCGGGTTCTTCCTGGAGAGGATGAAGGAAAAGGGGCCTGCTGCCTGAACAGCAGGCCGTCAACCATACAAGGAGCATACAAATCCATGGAACCTGCAAACTTTGACGAACTGAAAAAACAGCTGGAAGACTGCACCGCCTGCCCCCTCCGCCAGGACTGCCAAGCCCCGGTAGGCTGGTTCGGCAGCCTGGAAAGCCCTCTCATGATCGTGGGAGAAGGCCCTGGAGGCGTGGAGGATGACTACGGCTGTCCTCTCATCGGCCCCAGCGGCCAGCTGCTGGACCGGGCCCTCTGGTCCGTCCGAATCACCCGGGACCGTGTCTATACCACCAATGTAATCAAATGCCGTCCCAAAGGGAACCGGACCCCCACTGTGGAAGAAGGGGCCTTCTGTGCCCAAAAATGGCTGGAACAGGAGATCCATCTCCTCCAGCCCAAGGTGATCCTGGCGCTGGGCAGTGTGGCTCTCCGGTATTTCAAAGGCCCGGAAGCCCGGATCACCCGAGAACGGGGCCAATGGTTCACCACTCCCGAAGGGATCCCCTGCCTGGCCACTTTCCACCCCTCCTATCTGCTCCGGCTCACCGGCCAGTCCCAGATTGCCGCCAAGTGGGAAGTCTTCCACGATCTGGAAGCCGTCAAAGCCAAAGTGGAGGAACAGTGCCCCGGGTACAGCTGGAACAGCGGCGCCCCGGTCCATCTGTTTGAGTTGTTCAGGAAAAGGAGCTGAAAAGGCTGCCGCAATGCGGCAGCCTTTTCTGTGCTAAAATAAAGGAAAGAGAGGTGTTTCCTATGACAATCCTTGCTTCTTTTGCTGTCCCCCATCCCCCCATCATCCTCCCGGAAGTCGGCCGGGGGGAAGAGAGGAAGATCGCCGCTACTACGGCCGCCTATGAGGCCGCCATGAAACAGGCGGCGGAATTCCAGCCGAATACCCTGATCATCACCAGTCCCCATGCGGAAATGTACCTGGATTACTTCCACATCGCCCCAGGCCGGGAAGCCCAGGGGAATTTCGCCCAATTCGGCGCATCCCAGGTAGAAATTTCAGTCCAGTACGACCGGGATCTGGCCGCCCTGATTGCCGATGAGGCAGAAAAAGCCGGCATCCCTGCCGGACTTGAAGGCGAACGGAATCCGGACCTGGACCACGGTACCCTGATCCCCCTCTATTTCTACCGGAAATTCGGGTCCCTGGAAAAGGTCCGGATCGTGCGGATTGGCCTTTCCGGCATGTCTCCTGCGATCCATTACCGGTTCGGCCAGTGCATCCGGGATGCAGCAGAAAAACTGGGTCGCCGGGCGGTGTTCATCGCCAGCGGAGATCTGTCCCACAAACTGAAAGAAGACGGCCCTTATGGGTATGTACCGGAAGGCCCTGTCTTCGACCGGCAGTGTACGGAAGCCCTGGGCCAAGGAGATTTCTTCCGCCTCCTGACCCTGGACCATTCCCTATGCACCCGCGCCGCCGAATGCGGCCTCCGTTCCTTCTGGATCATGGCCGGTGCCTGGGACGGCACTGCGGTCCGATCCCGTATCCTGTCCTATGAAGGACCTTTTGGGGTAGGGTACGGGGTAGCTTCCTTCCTGGGAGAAAGCCCGGACCCCAGCCGAAAATTTCTCCGTCCTCTGCTGGAAGCAGAAAGAAAGCAGCGGGCAGAGCGGATTGCCCAGGAAGATCCCTATGTGAAGCTGGCCCGCTTGGCCGTGGAAACCTATGTAAAAAATCATGAAATCGCCCCCCTGCCGGCTGATCTTCCCTCGGAAATGCTCCATACCCGGGCCGGTGCCTTTGTGTCCCTCCATCTCCAAGATCAGCTCCGGGGCTGCATCGGCACCTTCCTGCCCACCCAAGACTGCCTGGCCCGGGAAATCCTGCTGAACGGGATCGCCGCCGCCACCCGGGATCCCCGTTTCCCCGCCGTCCGCCTGGAAGAACTGCCTTATCTGGAATACAATGTGGATGTGCTCAGCACCCCGGAACCGATTTCTGGACGGTCAGAACTGGATCCTCGAAAGTATGGGGTCATCGTGAAAAGCGCTCAGGACGAACGGAGAGGCCTTTTGCTGCCTGATTTGGATGGAGTGGATACTGTTGATGCCCAAATCTCTATCGCCCGTCAGAAAGGAAATATCGCGGCCAAAGAGCCTGTCAACTTATTCCGGTTCCAGGTGGTGAGGCACAGATGACGGAAGCGCAATCCCTCCTCACCTGCTCTCTCTGTCCCCATCACTGCCAGCTGGCCCCGGGACAGACCGGTTTCTGCCGGGCCCGGAGCCATCGGGAGGGGAAGATCCGCCCGGACAATTATGGATTCCTCACCTCCCTGGCCCTGGATCCCATCGAAAAAAAGCCCCTCCGCCGCTTCCATCCTGGAAGCCAGATCCTGTCCCTGGGCAGCTGGGGCTGCAATCTCCGCTGCCCCTTCTGTCAGAACGCCTCCATTTCCCAAGCCGGGGCAGAAACAGCCCGGCTCCAGCTTAATCCGGAACAGCTGCTGGCCCTGGCCCTAGAATACCGGGATAAAGCCGGCAGCATCGGAGTGGCCTTCACCTACAACGAACCCCTAGTAGGTTATGAATATGTCCGGGACTGCGCCCGGCTGCTGAAGGAAAATGGGCTCTGCACCGTCCTGGTGACCAACGGGGCTCTCTGCCGGGAGCCTTGGGAAGCCCTGCTGCCCCTGGTGGACGCCGCCAACATCGACCTGAAAGGGTTCACCCCGGCATTCTACCAGTGGCTCCAGGGGAATCTGGAAACAGTGAAGACCAATATCCAGCTGGCGGTGGAAGCCGGCTGCCATGTGGAAGTGACCACCCTGGTGATCCCAGGAAAAAACGACGGAGCCGAAGACATGGAAAAGGAGGCCCGTTGGCTGGCCTCCCTATCTCCGGATCTCCCTCTCCATATTTCCCGATACTTCCCCCGCTGGCACTTGGAACTCCCTCCCACTCCGGTAGAAACGGTCTGTCATCTGGCCGCCCTGGCCCGGAAGTGGCTGAAGTACGTGTATGAGGGGAATTGCTAAAAAAGGGGTGTTGCGCAAAACGTGTAACACCCCGGTCGCGGGCCGTGAGCCGCGGCCCCAAAAAGAAGGAGCTGTTGCCCACGCAACAGCTCCTTCTTCTTTATCTCCACCACCCTGCTTTCTGCTGCATGGGCGGACGTTTTTTGTTCTGATTCTGCTGACGCTGTCTCCGTTCTTCTTCTTTTCTTCTCCGGATCTCTGCTTCCCGTCTCTTCCGGGCTTCCGCTTCCCGTTTCTTCTGGATTTCCTTCTGGCGTTTTTCAAAAGCCTTCTGGTTCCCATTGTCCCGCCGTTCCATCCGAGGTCCTTGGTTGTTCCAGGGAGTGGCCGCTTCGGCTTTGCTGCTGACCATGGCGCTGGCACCCAGCACCAGGGTCACGCCCAGCAGGAAGATGCTGGTCACTTTCTTGAAACGGTCCTTCAGGGTTTCATAAGGTTTGGCCATTGCATAGGTCTCGATCTTTGTCATAATGGATTACCTCCTTCAGTCCAGCAGCTGCTGGATGGGATTCAGTTTATGGACCTGTCCATGGAGGACCTGTCCGTTTTGGGCATCTACCAGGAACTGGTAGCGCATGCCGTCTTTTTCACACCGGGCCAGATACACTCCCGGGAAAGCCTTGGCCGCTTTGGCCATTCTCGGACGGGGCATTCCCTGCTGGTCCATGGCACCAGGTTGGTTCTGGATTCCCTTCCGGTTTTCCTGCACACCGTTCTGTCCAGGCTGTCCTGCCGGCTGCTTTCCCTGGACATCTCCCTGTCCTGGCCGGTTCTCCTGGCTGCTGGGCTGACCGTACTGGCCAATCTGTCCAGGCTGCCCCTGCCGGTTTTCCTCTTTCCGTCCGGATTCTTCCCGGCGTTCGGACTGTTTCTTGCTGTCTTTTCTTTCCTGTTTCTTTTCCTTCTTGCTGTCCTTCCGGTCTTCTTTCTTTTCTCCCGGCTTCCGGTCATCTAAGGTGATGCTCTGGAAAGTGATGGTGGAAGGATCGGTCCCCAGGGTGCTGGCAATGTTTTCCTTCACTGCATCGGTAGAAACCAGGGTGATATTCTGTTGGGCCGCCAGATTCTGGAGCATCCGGGTCTTGGCCTGGGCTTCCTGGATCTTGGCCTCTGCCTTGGCCTTGTGCATGGCGAATTTCCCGCCCCCTGCTACAATGGCCAGAGCCAGGAGACAGCCGGCTCCCTTTTTCAGCCGCTGAGGGGTGATCTGTTTTCTGCCCCAGTTTGCTGCTTCAATCAAACGTCCTTTGCATTGTTCCATCTTTTCTTTTTCCATGTCGAACCCTCCTCAGGACTTTTGTGGTTTCCCTTTGATGGTTCTCAGTATACAAAGGAAAAATGAAACGGAAATGAAAGGAAGCGGGAGCTCTGTGAACTATTTTTCACAAAACTCCCGCCAACTCTCCGGTTATCTTTCCTGGGGAGGCAGCCAGAGAAAGAAGGTGCTACCCTTCCCCATCTGGCTTTCCGCCCGTACCTTCCCTTTCATCAACTTAGCAGCCGCCGCTACAAAGGAAAGGCCCAAGCCCAGGCCCATATTCTGTTTTTTGTTCCGGGAGGGATCTGCCTGGTACAGCCGGTTCCAGATCTTATCCAATTCTCCCGGCGGGATCCCATTGCCGTCATCCTCTACGGCAAGACAGATCCCTTCCTGTGTTTTTTTCAGGGTCACAGCGATCCGGCTCCGGGCAAACTTCAAGGCATTATCCAGATAGTTGCTCAGGATCCTGTGGAGGAGAGGTTCATCCCCCAGCACCTGGAGGCCCGATTCGATCCGTTCCTCCCACTGGAACTTTCCGGATTGGGGCAGCTTCTGGTAATCTTCCAGGGTTTCTCTGATCAGTTTGCTCAGATCCACGGGGACCAGCTCCAGGTTCTTCCGGTTCCCCAGCCGGGACAGTTCCAGCAGCTGGTTGATCAGCTGGCTCATCCGCCGGGACTGTTGGAAGATATGTTGGAATTCCTCCCGGGCTTCTTCCAAGTTGTCCGTATAATCCTTGCCGAACTCGCTTTCCGCCATGATCACCGCTGTAGGGGTCCGCAGCTCATGGGATACATCGGAGGTGAACCGCTTCTCCCGCTCCAGCAGTTCCTCCAGCTGCCCCAGCATCCAGTTGAAGGTCCTCCCCATCTGATGGATCTCATCCCGGCTGTCATCCAGAGGGATCCGCTGGGATAGATCCCCGGTTTCCCCGATGGCCCGAGCCGCCTCGCTGATGGCCCGGACGGGAGCAAAGCTCCGTTTGATGATTTTGTAGCCTCCCAATGTGACCAGGAGCAGGAACAGGGGCAGAGCGATCAGGGCCCCCACCAGAAGTACCCGATAATACCGGGAATACACCGTATCTGCCAGATACCCCCGGACAAACCGGCCCGGTCCATGGAACTTCCCTTTACGGATTTCCTCCTTATCCGGACGCAGGGGAAGATCCAAGTAATGGTAGGGAACGCCGTTGATCACCACAGGCTGAGGTCCCCGGCCAAACATCGGTTCTGCTGCCCGAGGCGCATTTTCTGGCTGCGTCCCTTGGAGCAGTTCTCCCTGATCGCTCCAGAGGGCCAGATATACATTGTCGTCGTAGGCCCGGAACTTCCCTTCTTTTTCCATATACCGGTCCCCGGCTTTTTCCACCGCTTTGATCAAGGTCCGGGTGGCTGTCCGTTTCTCATAATCTTCCCCCATCTTCAGGATCACTCCGGTAAAAAGGAGTAGGATGAGAGACAAGAACAGGGTATACCACAGGGTGACCCGGAGAGAGACCGGCAGGTTCTTCAGCTGTTTCAGCCGCCGTTTCAGCCAGCGGCAGTACCGGCTATTCTTTAAGGACATAACCCGCCCCCCTTACCGTGTGGAGCAGTTTGGGTTCGAAATCTTTATCGATCTTCTTCCGCAGGGTCTTGATATACACATCCACCATATTGGAATAGCCTTCATAAGAGAAATCCCAGGCATGTTCCAAGATCTGTTCCCGGGAAAGGACGGTCCCCTGGTTCCGCAGGAGATAATCCAGCACGGAAAATTCCTTGGGAGTCAAGGTGATCTCCTGGCCGTTCCGGGTCACCTGATGGGTCCGGGTATCCAGGGTCAGATCCGCCAGGGACAGCTGGGTCCGGGCCGTCTGCTGGGAATTGCTCCGTCGGAGCAGGCTGCGGATCCGGGCCAGCAGTTCATCGAATTCAAAAGGCTTCACCAGATAATCATCTCCGCCGCAGTCCAGTCCGGTGACCTTATCCTGGGTGCTGTCCAGCGCCGTCAAAAACAGCACAGGAACCTGGCTGCCCTGGCTCCGGACTTTCTTCACCAGGGTCAGGCCATCCATTTCCGGCATCATGATATCTACGATCAATAAATCATATTCGGCAGCGTCCAAGTATTCCAAAGCTTCCTTCCCGTTGAAGGCGCAGTCTACGGAATAGGCTTCGATCTTCAGCCGCTTGGCAATGATTTTATTCAAGGTGGGTTCATCTTCCACCACTAAGATCTTCATCCGACATCCCTCCTATACTTCTACATTGTACAGGATAGCAGGGGAAAATGAAAAGGTAATGAAAAGGAAAGTGGGAGGGAAAGGATTTGTTTTTATAGTTAGTGTTAACTAAATTATAGTAAGTCGGATTATATTCGCATTTTACCTTGCTTTTTAACAAAAAAGAAGTACAATATCTATGGGGAGAAAACAAGAGAAGAAAAACTTTAAAAGTTTTTTCGAAAAAAGCTTGCATCCTGGCTGGATGTATGCTAGAATAACTCCTGTAAGTAAAGACTAACCGCATTGTCTTTATTTTTTTCAAGGCTAATGGTTAGGATTTCCTAACCATTAGCCACTCCCCTTGTTTATTGTCGATGGAAAACTTGCTTCGGCCGGTTTTTCAACTCATTGTCATAGGAAATGCCGGAATGTGTGCCCCGGCATTTTCAACTCCCTCTCAATGGGAGGAACCGCCACTCCTCAGGTTCCTCCATCCAAACCCTTTTTTATTGTCAACCTTCAAGCAAAAACAGCGGCAGAGAAGCGCAGCTCTGCCGCTGTTTTTGTTGTAAGGGGGTGTTGCACGTTTGTGATTTTCACACGTGCAACACCCCCTTCTTCTGTCATTTCTTATTCCCGGCATAATAGTTGATCAGGCAGCCCGCAGCCAGGATGTCTTTCTGGGACGGTTCCACGCTGCCCAGATGCAGGGTGATCTCCGCCGTCTTCTTTCCATCCCGGATAACATAGGCCTTGTAGGTGTCCGTCTCTCCCAGAAGGATTTCCCGCACGTGGGGCACATAGACCAGATCTCCCACGGCCAGTTTTCGAGAATCTTCATAGGAAGCCAGGAAGGGAAGCATCCCCCAGTTCATCACATTGCTCCGGTACCGCTTGGTGGCATATTCCAGGGCGATGTTGGCAGCGCCGCCCAGCACCCGCTGGCAGGAAGCTGCCTGTTCCCGGGCAGAGCCGTCACCGGGCTTGTTGGCATAGACCACGGAGCCGAGGGAAGTATCCTTTGCCATCTCTTCCACTGTTTCCGGCAGGGCCAGGGCTTCTTTCACAGTGCGGTAGACGGCTTCCAATTCTCCGCTTTCCGTTCCGTCCTGTCTGGCTTTTTCCAGGCACCGTACTGCTTTGGCCCGCCCCACATATTCCGGCACCTTCCGGCTCAGGGCAAACTCACTGAGGGCATAGGGATCGCTCCGGTAGGAAGAGGTTTCCCCGGAAGGGATCAGTTCATCGGTGGTGGTCACCGGATCATCAATATACGCCGCCACTTTCAGCAGCAGGTTCGCGTTCATAGGTTCAATGGAAGGCCAAGGCTTGATGGAAGGACCATAGACCAGTTCTTCCTTCTTATCCGGCTGGCCGATGCCATCGAACACTTTATGGTCATAAGGCAGGGAATCATAATGGTAGGGCGGGATGGTTTCATCATATTCCACTTCCGTAGCCGGCGTCAGGGCTCCCTGGTTGGCAGCGGTAGCAGCCACGCTCCGGGCATCCATCAGTGCCACAGAGGCGATCTGCCCCTTCCCCGGTTTGCTCCCTTCCCGGTTGGGGAAATTCCGAGTGGTATGACGGATGCTGAATCCCTTGTTGTTGGGCGTATCTCCAGCCCCGAAGCAAGGACCGCAGAAAGCAGAACGGACCACGGCGCCGGCATCCATCAGATCGGCCAGAGCTCCATTGCGCATCAGTTCCATGTAAATGGGATGGCTGGAAGGATAGACACTGAAGGCGAACCGTTCGCTGCCGATGCTCTTCCCTTTCAGGATATGGGCAGCCGCCACCAAGTTCTCATACAGCCCGCCAGAGCAGCCGGCGATCAGTCCCTGGTCGCAGTGCATCTTCCCATCGTAATACTTGTCTGCCAGGCCCAGGGACAGTTCCTTGTTGTCCAGCATGTTCACTGCCTGTTCTTCGATTTCCGCCAGCAGGTCTTTGCCGCCTTCATTCAATTCCTTGATGGTATACACATGGCTGGGATGGAAGGGCATGGCAATCATGGATTCTACCTTGTCCAGATCCACCACTACAGCCCCATCATAGTAAGCCAGGTTTTCCGGCTGCATCTCTTTGTAGGCTTCCGGCCGGTGATGGAGTTCCAGATATTCTTTCACCGTAGTATCCGTGGCCCAGATGGTGGTGAGGCAGGTGGTCTCCGTGGTCATCACATCGATGCCGTTCCGGAAATCCATGGACAGTCCGGCGATGCCAGGGCCCATGAATTCCATCACCTTGTTCTTCACAAACCCATTCTTGAAGACCGCTTTTTCGATGGCCAGTGCCACATCCTGGGGGCCCACCCCATGCCGGGGTTTCCCTTTCAGATAGATGGCGATGACCTGGGGCCGCCGGACATCATAGGTGTGGCCCAGAAGCTGCTTCACCAGTTCCGGTCCCCCTTCCCCGATGGCCATGGTCCCGAAAGCCCCGTACCGGGTATGGCTGTCAGAACCCAGGATCATCTTTCCGCCACCGGCCATTTTCTCCCGCATGTATTCGTGGATGACGGCCATATGGGGCGGTACGTAAAGGCCCCCGAACCGTTTCACCGCAGACAGGCCGAATACATGGTCATCTTCATTGATGGTTCCCCCCACGGCAGCCAAGCTGTTGTGGCAGTTGGTCAGGATGTAGGGGATGGGGAAATGATCCAGCCCGCTGGCGATGGCCGTCTGGATGATCCCTACGTAAGTGATATCATGGCTGGTCAGGGCATCGAATTTTAGATGCAGATCTTCCATCCCTGTTCCCTGCTGATGGGCTTCCAGTACCTGATAGGCCAGGGTCTTCTTGGCACCCTTCCCAGCGTCCGCCTGGATTCCCTGAGCGGCCAATTCGCTGCCTGTAAGCAGCTGTCCGTCTTTGTAATAAACTCCCTCATGGATCAGTTCTACCATTTTGACTCCTCCGTATCGAACCAAATCAGATTTTCTGTATCTTGCTTGTATCTATAGTAGAATTCTCTGTGAAATAATACAAATACCTGTTTTTTGGTATCTGGTATCGATTTTTTTTATGCCTTTCAGAATGCTGAAACAGAAAAAACGGCAGCTTCCGCTGCCGCCGTTTTTTCCGTTGCTGGTTTTCTGAGGTTGGAATCTTCCTTTTCAGGAATTGCCCGTGATTCCTTCCTGCAGGGACCAGTCTACCTGTTTTCAGTCCAAAAAACAAATAGGAATTTATTCGGATTTGCGATAAAATAAATCTATCTTTGAAATGAGGAGGCCAGCCATGGACAATAAGGATATCCTGCTGCTGAAAACCCTGTATGAAGAAAAGAACATCACCCATACCGCCAAACGGCTGTTCCTCTCCCAGCCGGCCCTGACCGACCGGCTGAAGCGCCTGGAGGCAGAATTCGGCTGCACTCTTTTTTTGCGCCAGCCCAGAGGCATCCAGTTCACTTCCGAGGGAGAGCTGCTGTACCGGTATTTTCTCCAGGCAGAAGCCTCCTATCAGAAAATCCAGGATACCCTTTCCGATGCCCGGATCCACCCGGCTGGAACCCTGTCCATTGCCTGTTCCAATGTTTTCGCCAAGTACCACATGCCCCGGATCCTCACCCAGTTCCGGAAAACCTATCCTCGGATCGAGATCCACATGAAAAGCGGGTTCAGCCATGACCGGTATCGGGATTTCCTGGAAGGCAAATACCACATCTGCATCGTCCGGGGTGAACACAACTGGAACGAAGAAAAACGTCTCCTGTGGCAGGATCCTCTCTGTGCCTTCAGCAAGGATTCCCTGAACATGGATCTCTTGCCCAGCTATCCCTATATCCACTATATGACGGATCCTTTGTTCCAGAACGTGCTGGATGACTGGTGGTACGCCCATTACAAGAAACCGCCCTTTACCATCATCGAAACCGATGCCATGGATACCTGCCTGAAAATGGTCCAGGAAGGGCTGGGATTCACCCTACTTTCCAGGAGCTGCGGCCAGGACACTCCCCATATCCATCCCACGGTGCTGACCACCGTGGAAGGGAAACTCCTGCTGCGGGAAACCTGGATGTTCTACCGGCACAATTACCATCTCCTGACCAGCGTCAAGGCTTTTGTGGATTTTATGAAGGAGAAATACTAAACGGGGTGTTGCACAGTCTGTGCAACACCCCGTTTACATATGATGCATCCCGCCCATCTGATGCATTGGAGCGGGCATAGGCTGCCAACCGGTAATGGTGGGATCCACCATGCCGAACACCATGGCCACGTGGCTCACCACCAAGAACCCGATCAAAAGACCAAAATGGCGCAGGGTCCGCTGCTGGTCCGTGAGATGCTTCCCAGTGATTCCCAGTTCCATGAGAGCAATGGCCCCCAGGGGGAAGATGCCCAAAAGGTAGGCCGCGATAGCCAGCTGATCCGCCCAGCCCTTCCAGTGGATCCCGGGCACAACGTTCACCAGAAGATACAGCACTACCAGAGCGAAATACACCCCGGCAGCAATTCCCAGCCAGTGATTCCAGGTCTTCCAGCCCGCCGCTTTGCCGTTGTAATAGGTGGTGTAGAATTCCGTGGCCACCAGGGATTCCGCCAGCACCACCGGGATCACCATAAACAGGATCAGGTTCCAGGGCTGGTTGGCCGCCAGCAGATCCATATAATTCGTCATAACCATTGCACATCGCTCCTTTTCAGCAGTTCCTTAAAATCATAGTTGTATTATAGGGATAGAATGTGCAGATGTTGGGAAGAGAATATGAAGAAAATATGAAGGGGCTGCTGCTTATGCAACAACCCCTCTACAATTCCACCACAAACTCCGCCCCGCCCTCTTTCCGGTTCCGGGCAGTGATGGTCCCGCCCTGGGCTTCCACGAAGCTTTTGGCCAGAGAGAGCCCGATACCGCTGCCTCCGGAAGCCCGGTTCCGGGATTTGTCTCCCCGGTAGAACTGTTCAAAGATATGGTCCAGGTCTTCCGGCGCGATGCCCGGCCCTTCATCGGCAATGATCAGGCGCACCCGCTTTCCGGCCGGTTCCGTCTGCAGCAGGATGGCCGTCCCGGGATGGGTGTACCGGATGGCATTGGTGATCAAATTATAGAGGATCTGGTTCACCCGGTCCGGATCCAGCTGCCGCACCGGAAGAGAAGGCGCCATATTTTTGACGAAATGGAGTCTCTTTTCTTCCAGTAGCGGTTCCAGCAGCTCCGCCGCCCGTTCCGCCTTTTCTCCCAGATCCACCGGCTGGAAATGGAGTTCCAATTGATGCACCTGAGCCAGGGAAAGATCCCGGAGATCCCCCACCAGCCGGGTCAGCCGCATGACTTCTTCCTGCATGGAAAACAATTTCTCCGGCTCCGGTTCTTCCACTCCGTCCAGCATGCTTTCCAGATGCCCCTGGAGCACTGCCAGAGGCGTTTTCAGTTCATGGGCGATATTGGCCAAAAATTCCTGCCGGTTACTTTCATTGGCAGCCAGCTCTGCAGACATCTGGTTGAACACAGCCGCCAGCTGCCCCACTTCATCCTGGGTCTCCACCGGTACTTCCTGCTTCAGATGACCCTGACGGATCTTTTCTGCCGCCTGGGACAGCTGCCGCAGGGGCCGGGTGATATTCCCGGACAGGAAATAACTCACCACCAAGCCCATTCCGGCAAACAAAAAGCCGATCCACCACAGGGACTTGTGATAAGATTCAACAAAGGTCCGTTCTGCGGATCCCAGCATCATCCGATGGTGCATGCCTCCCATGCCCATACCGCCGCCCATCATCCCCCGGCCCATGCCCCGGCCATACCCGCCGGCAGCCTGACCGCCCTGGCCCGCCAGGGCAGAAGGATCCTGGAGATACTGGAAGAAATGGGTTTCCATCTGCTGGCTGCAGATGTAGATCACCACCAGGGCACAGATCAGGATCAGCAGGAAGGTGCTCACCATCATCTTATTCCGAACACTGTGAAAGCGCATGTTCAGCCTCCGAATTTATAACCGATGCCATAGACCGTCAGGATGTACCGGGGATTCCTGGAATCCGGTTCGATTTTCTTTCGCAGGTTCCGGATATGGGCATCGATGGTCCTTTCATACCCATCAAAAGCAAACCCATGGCTATTTTCCATTAATTGCAGCCTGTTATATACATGTCCAGGGCTTTTCATAAGGACTTCCAGCAAACTGAATTCGATGGGTGTCAATTCAATGGGTTTCCAGGTCCCCATTCCCGGATCCTTTTGGAACAGCAGGTGCCGGTCCATATCCAGTTCCAGATTCCCTGCCCGGATCACAGTTTCCGCCGGACTTTCCTTGCCTTTGCCATACGCCCCGTAGGTCCGCCGGAGCAGCGCCCGGACCCGTGCCACTAGCTCCCGCATGCTGAAAGGCTTGGTCACATAGTCATCCGCCCCCAGTTCCAGCCCCATGAGGCGGTCGAATTCCGCATCCCGGGCCGTCAGCATGATGATGGGCACCGTGCTTTCCTGCCGGATGGTCCGGCACACATCCCGGCCGTCGATCTTGGGCAGCATCAAATCCAGCACCAGCAGCTGAGGCTGATCCTTCCGGAACACCCGCAGGGCTTCCTCCCCGTCCTGAGCCGTCAGGACTGTGAACTGCTCCTTCCGGAAATAATTGGCCAACAGTTCCAGCAGCTTGGGATCATCATCCACCAGCAGTACAGAATAGTTTTCCATAGTTCCCTCCTTGCTGGGAACATTATATAAAAAGGGGGTATTGCTGTGCAACACCCCCTTTTTATCAACTCTGCTGCCCCTGCCCCTGGCTGTCATCTCCCCAGCAGGGGGGCTGATCCTGGTTCCAGCAGCCGCCTCTGCGTCCGCCTCTCCAGTGCCGGCCATTCTGGTTGTAATAAGGACATCCAACCTGGTTGTCCAACGCTTGTACAACCGGCTGTTTACCGCTTACTGCTTCCGAAGCATGGACTGCTGGTGTGGAAAACAGCCGAGGACCGGCCACGCTCCCTGCTGCAAAGAAAACTGCTGCCATTGCTATTGTCTTGAATTTTGTTGTCATGATGGGTCATCCTTTCTTCCTGTTTCCAGATGGTTTTCTCTTCTTTGTTGTCTTTATTATATCTGTTCTCTATGCAGGAGTTGTTGGGGAATTATGAAGAAAATGTGAAGAGTTGGCTATTTCAGGCTCTCATAGATCCGTGCCAGGTTCTCTTCCATCTGCTCCAGATAGCCGCCTTCTCCCTCGCTGCCTTCCAGGGTATGGATGGGCACTACTTTCGCGCCCACTTCCCGGGCCAGGGATTCGCTGGTCTTAGGACTGACTGCAGCCTCCGTAAAGATGGTACGGACCTGATGGGCTCTGCAGTATTCCACCAGTTTCGCCAGCTGCCGGGCATTGGGTTCTCCGGCAGCAAATACCCCTTCCACACTGTTCTGCTCCAGTCCGAAATCCCGGCACAGATACGCAAAAGCCGCATGGCCGGTGACGAATTCTTTCCGAGAAAGGCCCTGGAATTTCCCTTTATAGGTTTCTTCCATCTGCTGCAGACGGCTGATGAATTTTTTTCCATTGGCCTGATACTCAGCTGCATGGTCCGGGTCTGCCTGGGACAGTCCCTGGACAATGGCCTCCGCTTCCAACCGGGCGCAGGAAGGACTCAGCCAGGCATGGGGATCATATTGGCCATGTTCCCGGATTTCTTCCTGGTCTTCATTGGCAATGGGAACTACCTTTTGGGCAGCTATGATCCGGACCATATTTTTGTTTTCCGCCGCCCGGACCATTTCCTCCGCCCAGGGTTCCATGCCCAGTCCCTGCTGGACAAACACGCGAGCCTGGCTCAGCGTCTTCATGCTTTTGGTGGTGGGCTGGAACTCATGGGGTTCCGTCCCTTCCGGGATCAAAGAAGTCACTTCCACCCGATCCCTGCCGATGGCTTCCGTCATTTCTTTCATGGCATAGAAACTGGCCACCACCGGCAGTTTCCCCTGACCATCTTTCTTCGGAGCCGGCTTTCCGCCGCATCCAGCCAGCAGCATCAAAAGACCCGCCAGCAGCAAAAATAAGATTCTTTTCATCGCTCTGTTTCCTTTCGTTGGGATATTCCCATACTGTGCAAATCTGAACCGCAGGCGACGGGTCCTGCCGTCCCTACGGTTCCGTCTTACACGTTCAAAAAATTTGCCTGCAAATTTCATCCGACCGCCGTTGACTGTTGACAGCTGACCGTTGACCGGGGGCGTCTCAGCACCCCCAATTGCAAACCATTTGCATTTTCGCGAGAGATATCATATCATATAGAATATGTTCCGTCAATAAACGCAAATCATTTGCATTTGCAATTTACAGAAAGAAGAATCGTTATGCTGCAAATTTCCCATCTTTCCTTTGCCTATGAGCAGGGTCCCTACCTGCTCCATGATCTGTCCATGGAAATCCGCGACGGCGACTATGTAGCCATCGTAGGTGAAAACGGCAGCGGCAAAAGCACTTTGGTGAAGCTGATCCTGGGACTCCTCTCCCCCAGCAGCGGCACCATCTCCAGCACCTTCCGCCGGCCGGCCTACGTACCCCAGCCCACGGATATGATCAACAAACAGTTTCCCATCACCGTCCGGGAAGTCCTGGATTATACCCGCCAGGTCCTCCAGATCAAGGACCGGAATGCGGTGGACCGGGCCCTGGACCGGATGCACATCGCTTCCCTCCAGGATCATCTGATCGGGGCCCTTTCCGGCGGCCAGTACCAGAAGGTCATGATTGCCAAAGCCCTCTTGGGCAAACCGGATCTGATGATCTTCGACGAACCTTCCACCGGCATGGACCTGAAGAGCCAGGACGACCTATATCCCCTGATCCACCATCTCAATGAAGAACGGGGGATCACCGTCATCACCGTGGAACACAATCTCCGGTATGCCGCCCACAACGCTTCCAGCTTCTTCCATGTAGTCCGGGGCCAGGGCCATTTTTGCACCCCCCACGAATATATCCAGGAATACCTGGCCGAAAATGGAGGTGACTGCGCCCATGTTTGATTATGCCTTCATGCGGAATGCCTTCCTGATTTCCCTGCTGATTTCCCTGATCTGTCCCTTGATCGGCACCTTCCTGGTGCTCCGCCGTTATTCCATGATCGGGGATGCCCTGAGCCATGCGTCCCTGGCCGGAGTGGCCACCGGCCTCTTGTTCCATGCCAACCCCATCATCAGTGCCTTCTGCCTCACTTCCTTCTTCGGCCTGCTGATCGAAGTGCTCCGGGAGAAATTCCGCCGGTATGCGGAACTGACCCTGGTCATCGTCCTTTCCCTTTCCGTAGGGATCGCCATCACCATCATCAGTTCCGGCCTGGTCCACGCCAATGTGGATTCTTTCCTGTTCGGCAGCATCCTGACCGTCAGCCAGGGAGAAGTGACCACAGTGGCCATCCTGACGGTGGTTTCCCTGCTGACCATTTTCGGTCTTTTCCCCCAGCTGGTCCTCCTTTCCTTTGATGAAGACGGGGCCCGGATCCTGGGAGTCAAAGCCCGGGCCATCAATTACATCTTTTCCATCCTGGTGGCTGCCACCATCTCCGTCTCCATCCGGATCGTAGGGATCTTGGTGATCAGCTCTCTGATTGCCCTGCCCGTAGCCACTGCTCTCCAACTCCGCCAGGGATTCAAGAAGACCATGGCGCTGGCCGTCTTTTTCAGTTTCCTGGACGTCATGGCCGGTCTCCTCGCCTCCTATTACATCGGTGCCGCTCCGGGAGGGATCACGGCCATTGTCTCTGTGCTGCTGCTTCTCCTGGTGATTTTCTTCCAATCCTGCAGCCAGAAACGGGAGGTGCCCCATGCCCAGTCCTGAACCACCCCTCAATGCGGAACATCTGATCCGGCAAAGCGGCCTGAAATGCACCCGCTCCCGGCTCCAGGTGCTGGAAATGCTCCTGGCACAGCGGGAAGTGCTCACGGCCGATGAAATCTATGAAAAACTGCTCCAGACCGGAGCCCGTCTGAATTTTTCCACGGTCTACCGGATCCTGGAAAATTTCACGGAAAAGAAACTGACGGAAAAAGTCCTGCTTCCTCAAAGCCGGAAATACGGGTTCCTGCTCTACACCCTCAGCCATACCCATCACCTGATCTGCCTGGGCTGCCACAAAGTGGTGAACATCGACGGCTGTCCCCTCCACGGTTTCGAAGAAGACCTGGCCCAAAAGACCCATTTCGAAATCGTGGGCCATTATCTGGAACTGTATGGGTATTGTGAGGAGTGCAGGAAAAAAAAAGGCTGACGTATGACAAATGGGTTGCTGCGCGTATGTGGTTTTCACACGTGCAACAACCCATTTATCTTTATTTTTTTATTCTTCCTTCCCCTTCGTAAACCGATTGGCCGCCACAGTGATGCAGAAAGCACAGAAGGCGGACAGGAACATGCAAAGGGCAAAGCCCAGTACATTGTTGGACAGGGTGGGCGCCACGATGCTGGGCACATAAGCCGTCCCCCGCACATTGAAGTAGCCCACGGCCACGCCGCCTACGCCGGCAGCAATGATGGCGCCGACCATCACTACTTTATTGGAAAACATGAAGGGATACGCCGCTTCTACAAAGGTCCCGAAAGCCATGTTGATGAACAGTCCCGGGATGGCCAGGGCCCGGTCGTCTTTCCGCCGGGGAGCCAGGATGTTGGCAGCCATGATCCCGGCAGAGACCATCACCAGCCCCACCATATCGATGGCGCCCAGGAAGGAGTTCCCGGTCTTTTCCATTTCCAAAAGGATGATGGGCAGGATGGCCGCATGGTACATGCCTCCCATGATTGCCGGCCAGATCAGGAGCCCGGCCAGGCCCCCGCAGAGCACTGGATGGATGGAGAAGGCCCAGTCGATCACATAGCGGATCCCGTTGCCCACCGCTTCCGCCAGGGGAGCAATGAACAGATAGATCAACAGGCCGGCCGCCAGCCCGGCAATACCTCCGGCCACGATATTGGCCGTGGTGGCAGGAAAGTTCAGCTTCAGACATTTGAGCAGCAGGGACTGGACCAGGATCCCGGCGATGATGCCCCCGATGATGCCCCCGATGAGCCCGCCCTTGACGGACAGGATCCCGGTGACCACCCCGGCCACGATGGCTACATCCCCCATGCCGGAAACCTGTTTGGCAGCCACCGTGGCTACGATCACCGGCAGGGCGTCGATCATCACATTGAAGATCTTTTCAAAGTAGTCCAGTCCAGGCACCTTGCTGAGGATCAATGTCAGCGCCATGGCGATGAACCCGGGCAGGGAGGCCATCAGGATCCCCCGGACGCTGATCCGTGCCAGGAGGCTGGTCTTTTCTCCCGGCCCTTCCGTGGTCACGCCTCCATTCATGGCCGGACGATAGCTCAAGTTCCAAAACTTGGCCAGGGCGAATACGTTGGCAATGGCCCGGGTCCGGTTTGTAGTACCGGTAGTCCCGGAAACAGCCACCACATTGAGCCCCATGGATTGGGCCAGGGCCATGGAGGTCCCGCCGGTACCGGTGGCAGCCAGTTTCTTTTCCGCAGCAGCCGCCATGGCCCGGGCATTGGCACCCTTGGGGTCGCAGCTGGCCAGGATCAGCCCGTCCACTTTCCCGGCATCGATGAGCCCGGCGATCTTTTCATCTTCCAGGACCGCTTCCCGGTTCACTTCTTCCAAGGTTCCCCGGAAAATGACCCGAGGCTGCTCACCGTCCCAAGTCCACAATGCCGCCTTGGTTTCCGGCTTGGCCGTATCCATGGAAGCTTCTGCTGCGATGAACTGGATGGCTGCCAGCTGGATGCCCGCCGCCTTGATCTGCCGGACCATTTCCCCCAGCAGGGATTCCGGATCCTTGCCTCCCAGATTGTATAGGTTTCCCCCGCTGCTGCCCAAGATTGCTGCTGCTTTTGCCATATGCATGACCCCCTCAGAAATTGAAACGGTCCGTCTTCCTCAGCCGGACCGTTCAGTTGTTTTGCTTTACTCCGCTAGTGTACTAAAATATAGGAATCCTGTCAAGATGCGGCTCCCGCAGCAGCGGAATTGTCCCTTCACTCGATCCACCGGATCCATTCTTCCCGGAATCGATGATGCTCCTTGATTTCCCCTGCTGGATACCCCAGGGAAAACATGGCAAAGGCTTCCTCTTCCGCCGGCAGGCCGGCAATTCCTCCTACAGCCGCCATCCGCTCTGCCCGAGGATAGACTCCCATCCAGACGCCCCCCAATCCCTGGGCATCCGTTTCGATCCAAAGATTTTCCAAGGCCGCACTGGTATCTACAGGGGCAAATTCCGGCAGCTGGCAGTCTTTCCGATAGCTGATGACCAGAAGCACCGGAGCCTCCGCTGCAAAGGCCGAAAAATGGCTGACAGCCGCCAGCTCCCGGATCTTTTCTCGGTCCGTCACCACCGTAAAGCGCCAGGGCTGTTGGTTGCAGGCGGAAGGAGCCGCCATGGCTGCCCGGAGGATCTCCAGGATTTTTGCTTTTTCCACCGGTTTTTCAAGATATTTCCTCACACTGGTACGATGAAACAGATTTTCCATAAGCCAGGATCTCCTTTTCCTATTTTCGTAAGTTTACTATACCAAAGCAGCCAGGCACCTGCAAGAATATTCCCAGAGAAATACCCTTGACAGCCTTTTTCTTTGACGTTATCCTGTCCCTAATGACAAGGGCAGAGCATTCACTATTGGTATATATTTCGATAGGATTGCCACTCCGTCCTTTCCATCGTCGTGGCCGCCATCATGGCCAAAATCCTGTAAGAGCCGGCTGGCAAGGAGGAGAAAATGGATATCATTGAAGAATTCAAGGAACTGGTCATGATCGATTCGGCTTCTGGCAAAGAAAGAGCCATTGCCGATGCCTTGACAAAGAAGCTCCGGGATCTGGGTTTTGCTGTGAAAGAAGACCGGGCCGGAGATACCTTTGGGGGCGATACAGGGAACCTGACCGCCGTCCGGGAAGGGACCCGTCCCGGTGCCATCCTGTTCTGCAGCCACATGGACCGGGTGGCCAAAGGGCTCAGCATCCATCCTCAGGAAAAAGACGGCTATCTGGTATCTGACGGCACCACCATCTTGGCAGCCGACGATGTGAGCGGCATCTGCGCCATCCTGGATGGGGTACGGCGGGCCATCGCTTCCCAAAAGCCCCTGCCCCGGCTGGAAATCGCCTTCACAGTGGGAGAGGAAGCCGGTCTTTGGGGAGGACGGGCCCTGGACCTGTCCCAATTCCAGAGCCCCTTCTGCTATGTGCTGGACAGTCCCGGCACCCTGGGCCGGCTGATCAACGGAGCTCCCGGCCTGGCCAAACTCCAAGTAGAAGTCCAGGGCAAAGCGGCCCATGCAGGGAACGAGCCGGAAAAGGGCATCAATGCGGCCCATATCCTATGTCATATCCTGGATACCCTGAAAGACGGCCGGTTGGATGAAGAGACCGTCTCCAACTTCCCCCTCCTGGGCACCGGCAACACAGCCACCAACATCGTCTGTGCCCAAGCCTGGGCCAAAGGCGAGAGCCGCAGCCGGGATTGGAAAAAGCTGGAAGCCTATATGGCCTACTTCCAATCCCATTGCCAGGAAAGTGCCCAAGGAACCGGAGCCGCCGTCACCACCCAGGCAGAAATCTCTTTCGCTCCCTTCCTGCTGGAAGAAAACGAACCGGTGATCTGCCATGCCCGCAAAGCCCTGGAAGCCATGGGGATCGAGCCCCGGATCGAACAGGGCGGCGGAGGGATGGATGCCAACATCTACAATGCCAAAGGCCTGCCCTCCTTAGGAGTGGCCACCGGCTATACCAAAAACCACACCTTGGAAGAGAACCTGGACCTGGCCAGCTTCACCCGCAGCGGAGAACTGGTAGCAAAACTGATTGAAACCATCTCCTGAATGGACTGGATCCCAGCCCCCTATTGATACCCATCAATAGGGGGCTTTGCCATTTCTGTATTAGACGCAGACTTCTGTACAATTTATAATTAGAATATATCGTTTCACTTATTTTATGATACATTTCATATACAGGAGGCAAACAATGATTGATTTAAGAAGCGACACACTCACCTTGCCGGACCGTCCCATGCTGGAAACGATCCTGGCCGCTCACCTGGGAGATGATGGCCGTCTCAACGCTGCCGGCCGGGGAGAAGATGCCACCGTCAATCGGCTGGAAGACATGTCGGCTGCCCTGACGGGAAAAGAAGCAGGGCTCCTCTGCACCTCCGGAACTTTGGGGAACCAAGCGGCCGTCCTCACCTGGTGCCGGCCGGGCGATACCGTCCTGGTCAACGACCTGCAGCACCTGGACCGCAGTGAAAAGACAGCCTTTGATCCCCGTTTCGGCCAAATGAAAAAAGCCATTTACCATTTGGATGCCAACTTCCAGCCAGATCTAGCTGAAATCGAAGCCCAGTGCAAAACGGGAAAGATCAAACTGCTCTGCCTGGAAAACACCCATAACTACACAGGAGGCACCTGTATCACGGAAGCCAGCCTGAAAAAGATCCATGACCTGGCCAGCCAGTACCATGTTCCAGTCCATATGGACGGAGCCCGTCTCTTCAATGCATCTCTATACCTGAAAACACCGGTGGATCAGCTCTGCCAGTATGTGGATTCCGTCCAGTTCTGCTTTTCCAAAGGTCTGGGGGCACCTGTGGGTTCCGTACTGTGCGGCTCGCGGGATTTCATCCGGAATGCTAAAGAAACCCGGAAACTGATGGGCGGGGCCATGCGCCAGGCTGGCATCATCGCGGCCCCTGCCATCTATGCCCTGGAACACAATATCCAAAGGCTCCAAGAAGACCACGACAACTGCGCCGCCTGTGCCGCCCAGCTGCAGGATCTGAAAAAAATTACCGTCCAAAAAGATGTCCAAACCAATATCCTCATGCTGGACGTAGTCCCCTCAGGCATCACCCCCCAGGAATTCTGTGACCGTGCCAAAGCAAAAGGCCTTTGGATCCGCCCCATCATCAACACTTCCGTCCGCCTTGTATTCTACAAAGGGATCACTCGGCAGGACGCCCTGGATGCAGCAGCCATCATCCGGCAGCTGGATGCGGAACTGTAAAATGACCTTATTCAGGCCGATCTGGAAAGGAGCATAAGATATGACCCTCCACGGAAAGAAAATTTCTCTCACCACGCAGATTTTCACCGCCATGGTCCTGGGATCCCTGGCAGGACTGGTAGGCGGAAAAACAATGGTCCAGCTGGGCTTTATCGGGGATATCTGGCTGAACTGCATCAAAATGATTGTCATCCCCATGGTGGTCTGCACCATCGTAACAGGGATCATCTCCCAGGACAACCTGACTTCCCTGAAACGGGTCAGCCGCCGGATCATCACCTACTACGTCATCACCACCGTCCTAGCCTGTGTGGTGGGACTGGTGGTCGCTTCCATCCTGCAGCCCGGGCACTACGCGAACTTTGCAGGACTGGCCGCCAAAAAAGTGACGGGCAGCATCGACATTACCTTTGCTGGCTTCCTGAAGGATCTTTTTTCCACCAATATGATTGCCACCTTCGCCAAAGGCAACATCGTGCAGACCCTGGTCATTTCCATTCTCTTGGGGATTGCCATCCTGAAGATGAAAAACGAAGAGCATAAAAAGACCATCAAACAGGTTTTCGAAGCCACCAACTCCATGATTTTTTCCCTCATCAATATGATCATGCAGGTTTCCCCCATCGGAATTTTCTTCCTCATGGGCAGTTCTTTCGGCAAATACGGTGCCGGTATCTTTACCAGTATGGCCGTACTGGTGGGGACTTATTATGCAGCCTGCCTGGCTCATGTGCTGATTGTCTACGGAGGTTTCCTGCTTGTCTTTGCCCATATGAATCCTTTGAAATTCCTGAAAGACAGTGCTGAACTGTGGATCTATACTTTATCCACCTGCAGTTCCATCGCTTCCATCCCAGTCAATATCAAAGTCGCCAAGGAGAAATTCGGAATCCCAGAAAAGATTTCCGGCTTCACCATCCCTCTAGGTTCCCAGATGAATACGGATGGATCCGTCCTGCTGTATGCCTGCGTCATCCTCTTTATCTGTCAGATGGTGGGCCAGCATATGTCCCTGCCCCAGCTGATCAATGTCATTTTCATTTCTACCATCATGTCCATGGGCGGCGGCGGTATCCCAGGCAGCGGAATCGTCAAGCTGATGGTCGTGGTCCAGGCGGTAGGCCTTCCCATTGAAGTCGTCGGCGTCATCGCAGCCTTTTACCGCCTGTTCGATATGGGAACCACCACCAACAACTGTCTGGGCGATCTGGTCGGCACCGTCATTGTCGGCAAGGCTGAAGAAAAAGCTGAAAAAAGCGCCTGATCTCCCTGGCAAAGGAATCTGCCCCTATTATATAATGGGGGCAGATTTTATTTTGGAAGGTGAAAGCAGATGTTTCGCTATGTAGGCTACATTTACAACGTATACAAAGAAAAAAGTTTCAGCCGTGCCGCTGAAAAGCTGCACATTTCTCAGTCCTCCCTCAGTACGACGATTCGAAAAGCCGAACGGGAAATCGGAGCTCCCATTTTCAACCGGGAAACCACCCCCATCAGCCTGACGGAATTCGGCAGGAAATACATCCAGGCTTCCCAGACGCTCTATCTCCTGAAGAATGATCTGGACCGTTACATCTCAGAAATGAAAACCGCTGTCAAAGGCAGGGTGGCCATCGGAGCCAGCAGTTTTTTCTCCACCTATCTCCTGGCAGACGCCATTTCTGAATTCCGCAAGGAGTATCCGGAAGTAACAATAGAACTTTTTGAAAATGTGACACCCTACCTGCAGAAACGGCTGGACAGCGGTTTCATCGATCTGATGATCACCAACACCAAAATGGACAGGGCCCGTTACCGCAGCCTGCGTCTCTTCGATGACCATCTCTATGTCATGGTCCTTCCTCAGCTTTGTCCCGAACAGATTTCCCTGGAGAGGCAGGCCGAATTCCAGAAAATCGGAACGGAAGAGGAAAACCTCCTGCCCGCCATCTCCCTGACTTCTTTCGGTAATACGCCTTTTCTGCTCCTGCGGGAAGGGAACAATCTCCGCCGCTGCACCGACGGCCTATTTCAAGAAGCCGGCATCAAACCGCCCATTGTCCTGGAAATGGATCAGACCAACACACTGTATTCCATGGCTCGACTGGGAATGGGAGCCGCCGTAGTCGGAAGCTTCCTGATTCGCAAAATGGGGGCCCCGTCCGATGCCCTTTTCTTCCGTCTGGACAGCCGGATCGCCGAACGGGGGACCTATGCTAACATCCTGCGCAATCGAATCCTGACCCCGGCCCTGGAACGTTTTCTGGACAGTCTCCAGCAGCAGTGCCGGGATCGGGAAATATAAAGAATCGGAAAAGTATGTTATAATAAAAGTTAACGACTATAAACTCTCCAAAAGGCAGGTGATTCCATGGTACATTCCAAGACGAAAGATATGACGGTGGGCAGCATTCCCCGCCTGATCCTGGAATTTGCCCTGCCCCTCATGATCGGCAATATTTTCCAGATGCTGTACAATACGGTGGATTCCATCGTCGTAGGGAATTTCGTAGGTACCCAAGCCCTGGCCGCCGTCAGTTCCACCACCATGATCACCAACATGTCCGTATTTTTCTTCAATGGGTTCTCCATCGGAGCTACGGTGATCATCGGCAAATATTTCGGAGCCAAAGACCACAAACTGCTCCACCGCGCCGTAGAGACCACCATGGGGGCCACCTTTGCCCTTTGTCTGCTGTTTACCGTATTTTTCCTGGCCGGCACCGATTTCATGCTCCGTTTCATGAAGACCCCTGCCGATGTATTCGACCAGGCGGCGCTGTACCTCCGAATCTACTTTGCCGGCGTCACCGGCCTTCTCCTCTACAACATGGGCAGCGGCATCCTCCGGGCGGTGGGAGATACGAAACGGCCCCTGTACTTCCTGATCCTCACCAGCATCCTGAACATCTTCCTGGACCTGCTCTTTGTCCTGGCTTTCCATTGGGGCATTGCCGGTGTGGCCTATGCCACCATCCTGGCCCAGTTCATCTCTGCCGGGGCCACCATGGCCGTCCTCCTGCGGACCCGGGATATCTACCGTTTTTCCTTTGCAGATCTGTGCCTGGACCGGGGGCTCCTGAGCCAGATTTTCCGGGTGGGCCTGCCCACGGCCATCCAGAGCATCATCACCTCTTTTTCCAATATTTTTGTCCAGTCCTATATCAATTTCTTTGGAGCCATCGTCATGGCCGGCTGGGGCTGTTACAACAAACTAGACCAATTCATCATGCTGCCGGTCCTTTCCATGGCTATGGCTGCTACTACCTTCGTGGCACAGAATATGGGAGCCCACAATGAAAAGCGGGCCATCGACGGAACCGTCACTTCCATCCTCATGAGCCTGGCCATTACAGGGGCCATCGCTGCCCTGCTTTTCATTTTTGCCGATACGTCCATGCGCCTATTCACGGGAGACGAACCTGTGATCAAAGCCGGCGTAGCGTTCATCCACATCAATATTTTCTTCATGCTCTTCAACTGCGTGAACCAGGTCTTGGCCGGTGCCCTGCGGGGCCGGGGAGATTCCATCGGTCCTATGGTCATCATGCTGCTGTCCTTCGTCCTGATCCGTCAAATCTACCTCTACCTCATGACCCGATTCATCAGCAACACCCCGCTTACCGTCGGTTTCGGCTACCCAGTAGGCTGGATGACCTGCTGCGTGCTGGAGGTACTGTATTTCTATCTGTTTTGGAAACATAGGAAGTGAAAAAAGAGGAGCTGTTGCACACGCAGCAGCCCCCCTTTTTTACAATACAAATGCCACGATAAAATTATAGGCAGCCGCTGTCAGTACACTGACAGGCACAGCCCGGAGCAGCAGCTTGTTGAACAACGTGTTCCGGTCCTCCTCTTTGGGTGTGGACCCTAGGATCAGGGAACCACCGGAAGAAAAGGGGCTGATGGCACTGGACTGGGCGCCCAGTACGGTGCAGGCAAAGAGCACGGCAGCCGACAGCCCGGTACTTTCCGCCAGTCCCGGAATCAACGGGAACAAAGCCGGCGTCACGACGCCAGTGGTGGAGCTGAAAAAGCTCATGATGGCAGCGATGATGGAAAAAGCCAGAGGAATCAACAGTGTAGGTACGTTGGCACCCACCCAGGCACTGAGCATCTTGATGGTCCCGGCCTTCACCGCTACGGCAATCAGCATGCCGGCTCCGGCAATCATGATGATGGTATTCCAGGGAATCTTCGAAATGGCTTCCTTCTGGGGAGCCAGCTTCATCAGCAGGGCGATCACCGCGAAAATAATGGCCACCAGGCCCACATCCACTTTGGCGGCCAGGTAAGAGATGGCTGGATTTCCCGGCATCAGGATCTTCAGCAGCGGGAAGATCAGGACCACCACCATCATCACCAGCATCAAAGTCAGCGTCCGGCTCTGGATCGGGGTAAAAGGCTCCGGTTTTTGGAAGGTCACACCCTGGCCGATATTCCGGTTGGCCTTGATTCCATACCGGAACACCGTAATCAGGAGCAGGGAGAAAGCAAGAGAAAGCAGGAAGATTTCCATTTCCATGTTGAATGAATCCATAGGTGCCTTGACTTTCAGGGCCTCATAAGCGGAATCGGAGAGACCGCGGAAAATCACCCCCAAGTTGGACGTAGGGAAATTCCCGCCGCACAGGGCTCCGCAGTTGATGGCCACAGCCCCGGTCAGTTTGTCCATTTTGGATTCATCACAGATCAGCATAGTGATGGGCGCCAGGAAAGCCAGTACAGTAAAATACGTCGCTCCCATCACCGAAAGGATCACCGCCACTCCAAAAAGAGCGTAGGGCAGCAGACCCGGAAATTTCCGGCAGGAATACAGCAGGGATCCGGACATCTTTTCCAGGGTCCCGTTAATGGCAGCCACATTGTAGAACAGCGAAACGGATAAAATCACAAACATGGTACTGACAGGCCAAAAACCGATGATGGCCTTCGGTTTCAGCCCCATCACCAGGCACCCGATCAGATAGGCAAAGACGATACAGAACAGGCCGGTGTTCAGGCCGGTCTTATAACCCAGATAAATGGCGATGGCAATGGATAGGATAATGACGGCACTCAGCATATGTGTTCCTCCTCCGGATCAGGCTTCAGTCCTTGGCTGCGCCCACAGGTTCCTCTTTGATGCCCAGCAGACGGTAGGGAATGGTCTTGGTCATGTAATAGACCTGTTCTTCCGGGATCCCGTATTCCACCAGGTAATGCATGTATTCATAGATTTCCGTTTCCCAATCCGGGTTTTCCGTCTGGCCTCCGTCCGTATCCACCATCACATGCTGGTATCCCACAGCCTGGATCAATTCGGCATTTTCCCGCAGATTCAGATAGTACTTCTTCCCTTTCCCCATATTTTGGGCATAGCACCGTTCCAGGATCACATCATAATCTTTCACCAGCCGGAGCTGATCTTCCAGGGTATAGCCGCAGACCCACCATTCCGGATGGGTGATCACGATTTTTCCCACGCCGGCTTTCCGGGCAGCTTCCACCACCACAAAAGCTTCTTCCGGAGAAACATGGGCCGTTGCCAGCACCGCATCATAGTCTTTGACCAGCCGGAATACGGTTTCCAGTTCCGGGATCACTTTCCCGTCTCGGATCAGCTGGATTCCATCAGCGGGATCTTTCCCCATTTTTTCCAGATGCCGCCGGGCCGACTGGGTGGGCAGCCAGATGACCTTGGCTCCCAGTTTCAATCCCTTTTCCACAGCCTCCGGATTCACGCCCCCGATGACTTTGTTCATCACCACGCCGCCATACATGGTGAACAGAGTGTTTTCTCCATAGACTTTTTTCACATAGGCATTGGCAATGGCCGCCCGATTGACCGTAAAGCCCAGATGGGATTTGATGACAATGGCACGGGCTCCCACCCTGACAGCCGCATCAGCCAGCTCCAGATCGTTGTAGGCCCGCAGCCGCAGGTCCGGATTGGTGTGGACGTGCATATCGCAAATTCCCTGCAAAGATACTCTGCTCATATTCTTCTCCCCTTGTTTTACAAGTATTCTGAATAGCCTTGCTTTTAGTGTAGCTTGTGCAAGGCTATTGCAGAACGGGAGAATATGCTATATGATGTATCGGAAAAACCGATATCCAAGGAGGTTTCTATGGATCTGCGCGAACTGCATTACCTGATTGCCATTGCCGAAGAAAAAAGCATTTCCCGGGCGGCAGAACGGCTGTATATGGCCCAGTCCAGCCTTTCTCAATTTTTAAGTGTGACAGAGGCCCATCTGGGCTATCGCCTGTTCATCCGGACCGCCAGCGGTGTCCGTCCCACGGACCAAGGCAAACGGCTGATCCAGTTTGCCCGGGATACCCTGACGGAATTCCACAGAGCCAAAGATGAAATGCAGGACATCAGTGAACTGAAAGGAGGCAAGGTGATCCTGGGGATCAGTTCTTTCCGGGGATCCTTCCTGCTGCCCCCGGTCCTCCAGACCTTCCGGACCCGCTATCCGGGCATCCACGTCCAAATCGTAGAAGAAAATTCCCTGGATCTGGAACAGATGCTGCTGACCGGAGAAATCGACCTGGCCCTCCTGGTTATGCCGGAAAAGCACAGCCGCATCCAGACCCGTTTCCTGATGAACGATGAAATCTGCCTGATCACCCATCCCAGCCACCCAGTGATGGAGCTGGTGCACCAGGGCCAGGACGGGCAGCATCCCTCCCAGCTTTCCCAATACATCGATATCGAAGAAGCCGCCCAGTTCGAATTCCTGCTCAGCGGCTACGACACCATCCTGGGACGGGAAGCCCGCAGGATTTTCCTGCGCCATGGGATCAACCCTACAGCCTACAATGAAAATCTTTCTGCCCTATTCGCCGCTTCCCTGGGAGCCAACGGCCTTGGCCTAGCCTTTACCTATGCCAGTTCCCGCCAGTATTTCCACAAAGCCCAGCTGCTTTCCTTGGGCAAAGACGGTACCTCCATCGCCCTGGGCACCGCCATGGCCCCGGGCCGCTACCATTCCAAAGCCACCCAGGCCCTGGATCAGGTGATTTTCGAGGCACTGGGGAAATGAGGGACAATCCATAAAAAATAAATTTCGTACCAAAAATATTGCAGAATCAATATTTTTGGTATGAAATTTATTCTATATACAGCCTATTTCCCTTGAAAAATATTGTTTTAAGTAAGGAAAAAATCCTGAACCTGCCGTTCTATATGGAATCCCTGCTGACCGAAGTATAAAAAGGGACTGCTGTACGTGTGAAATCCCTACACGTACAGCAGTCCCTTGCTGCAGAGCTAGAGTCTGCGTTCAGAAACGGCGCTCATTATTCCTTCCCATTAAACAGATATTTCTTCTCCAGATACCGGAGGAAAGGACGGGCATCCAGCCCCTTGCCCGTCAGCCGCTGGAGCATTTCCGTCCCCGTGAACATACACCCGTACTGACGGATATGGCCATCCAGCCATTGGTTCAGCCGGGCAAAATTCCCCTGGCTCAGATCTTTTTCATAATCAGGGAGATCCTGCTGCAACCGTTCCAAGATCTGCCCATCATAGATATTCCCCAGGGCATAGCTCTGGAAATACCCGATATAATCTCCGGCCCAATGCATATCCTGGAGGATCCCTTCCGTGTCATTGGCCGGCTCCACGCCCAGCCATGTCCGATATCCTTCATTCCAGGCATCCCGCAGTTCTTCTGCTTTGATCTTTCCCGCAAAGACATCCCGTTCCAGCTCGAACCGCAGGATGGCGTGCAGGCTGTAGGTCACTTCATCTGCAGAAATCCGCCGGGGAGAAGGTTTGACCCGATTGACAGCCCTATAGAAAGTTTCTTCTGCGACTTCCTTGTAGCGGGGAAATACCTGCTGCAGCAGGGGATAATAATGCTCCCAGTAGCCCCGGCTCCGGGCCACCATATTTTCATTCAAACGGGACATGGCTTCATGGAAGCCTCCCTCGATGCCTCCCCACAGGTCCGCCTCATTCACTTCTGCATTGCCCCCTGTGGCATACATGGCATGGCCGGCTTCATGCATACAGGTAAAGATCAGCGCAATGCTTCCATTCCGATACGTGGAGATACGGGAATCCCGAGGCCCCAGAAAAGAAGTGAACCCATGGACCACTTGATCATTGAAATGGCCCTTTTGCGGATCGTACCCGCTCTCATAAGCTAGCTGATGGGCAAAGGCTTCCATCCGGTCTGGGTCCTCCTGCTGCTCCAAGAAATCATCCGCCGGGCTATTTTGCGCAGCCAACGGAAGCTTTTCCAGCAGCTGACGGATTCCCTGCTTCAATACCGTGAACTGTCCACTGACTTCCCGGCAGTCCAATCCTTCATCCGTCATCCCCACCAAAGTATCAAATGCAGGCTGTCCCGGTTCGATTTTTTCTGCAATCTGCTTTTTCAATTGGAAAGCCTGTTCCAGCCAAGGTCTGAAAATATGGTAATCCTGCTGCTTCCTGGCTTCCTGCCATTTCTGCATCAAAGTCACTCGTAACAGGTTGTACTGTTCCAGGACTTTTCGGGGCATCCGCACCGCATTGCGGTACCGGAACAGAAACAGGCGGACCAAGCCTCTTTCCAGATCAGAATCAATGGTCTGCCAATCCCCTCCCGAAAAATAAGCAAAAGCTTCTGCGGCCCCAGGAGATGCAAACAGGGCGTTTTTCTGATTAGCGACAAACGAGCCCACCTGCTGCCGATAGGCAGCACCTTCCGGGGGAAGCGCAGACCACTGATCCAGTTCGAACAGGGATTCAATGGATTTGTAACAGCGGAACGCATGATTCAGCTCTTTCACCACAGCAAGCTGTTCCTGATATCCCATGATGGCTCCTCCTCTCAGTGCAGGAAGACGCCGGCGCCCGGTCCCAACGGAAGATTGAACGCCATCCACACACAGACTTGTACGATCCAGACCAGCAGGAAAGCAATGGAGTACGGAAGCATCAAGGAGATGATGGTTCCGATCCCGGTTTCTTTATTGTATTTCTGGGCCATCCCAATGACGATGGGCAGATAGGGATAGATCGGGGTAATGGGATTGGAACAGGAATCCCCGATACGGTACACCACCTGGGCAAAGGCCGGAGAATATCCCAGCAGCATGAACATGGGCACAAAAATGGGAGCAAAGATATACCATTTGGCTGAACCGCTGGTCATGACGAAATTCACCAGGGTGGTCAGCAGGATCATACCAAGGACCAGCGGGATCCCTGTAAATCCAGCATTTTTCAGGGCATCGGCTGCATTGACAGCAATGACCATACCCAGATTGGTATACCCAAACATGGCGATGAATTGGGCAATGACAAAGACAAGGACAATATACCCCGTCAAGGAGCGCAGGGAATCAGCCATCATGACCGGAACCTGGTTCATGTCCTGGATGGTCCCCACCGTTTTTCCGTAAACAATGCCGGCCAGGACAAAATACAAGATCAGGATCGGTACCAGTCCGTTGATGAAGGGAGAATTGATGATGCTGCCCTCTTTCCCGCGCAGCAGGCCGTTTTCCGGCACCAGGCACAGCAGCAGCAGGAACAGGAAGAAGAGGGTGAACAAGCCGGTCTTCCGCAGGCCTTTTCTTTCAATATCGGTGATCTGCCGTTCTTCCGCTTTTTCCGTTCCCTGATACACACCCAGCCGAGGCGTGATGATCCTGTCATTGACAAAGACGCCCACTGCCGTCAGCGTGAAACAAGAAACAAACATGAAATACCAGTTGATGGCAGGAGTCAAAGTGACAGAAGGATCGATCAATTGGGCCGCCTGCTCTGTGACCCCATACAGCAGCGCATCCGTCCCCGTCAGGATCACAGCCGCTGTAAATCCTGCATTGGTAGCCGCATAGCCTGCGATCAACCCTGCCAAAGGGTTTTTCCCCACTGCCTGGAACGCGGCCGCCGCCAGGGCTGGCACAACGATAATGGAAGCTTCGGAAGCAATGCTGCCGTTGATCCCCAAAAATAGGACCGTTGCGCTCAACGCCCACAAGGGAACTCCCAGGATGGCTTTTCTCATGAACGTGGTCAGGAGCCCGGCCCCCTCTGCCAGGCCAATGGCCATCTGCATCGCCAGCACAAGCCCTAAAGGGGCAAAATTAGAAAAGTTCTTCAGCATATTCTGGAGCAGCCAGACCAGACCGTCCCGGCTGATGATGCTGCGGACAGCGACAATTTTGCCGGTGGTCGGATTGGTGACCTGGACCCCCATCCCAGCCAGGACGGCTGACAGGACCATCAAAGCTCCTGTGATGTACAGAAAAAGGATGAACGGATGAGGCAATGCATTCCCGATTCGCTCAATGGTCCCCAAAAACCCCTTCATTTTTGGTGCTGCAGCATTTTCAGCCATATTCTTCCCTGCCGCTTTCATAAACATCCCTTCTTCACTCGATTTTTAAATATGACCGCGGTCACATTTATACATTGATTATAGTGCAGGGGACTCCCTGTGTCAATTTCCTGGATAAGGCAGTTTGAAAAACTCATTTTTGAAAACCTTGCAGCAATGCGTCTGTAAAATCCTTTGTCTCTTTCCGCAAATCGAAATTCCCATTTTCCATGGTCCATTCATAAAATACCCCTCTGATGGCACGGATCAGCCAGATGGTCATTGTGTGAGCGGTCCACTTGCGGCAAAAGATCTTTTGTTCCTGCCCCTGTTCAAAAAAATGCTTGAAAAGCTGATAAAGCGGACGATGGTAATCCATTTCTTCCTGCTCTGCCGGATTTTTATGCAGCTGTTGGATATATAAAACTCGTATCAGGTCCACTCCGATGGTTTCACAGGTGAATCTGCAGGATTCCCCAATCAAGTTCTGGATCGCTGTCAGCGGCGAACAAGGATACGGAAGCCGGGCTGCCGTTTCTTCATACGTATCATCATAGTAATGGAGCATTTCAGTAACCACAGCTGCTTTAGAGGGGAAATGGATATAGAAAGTCCCTTTGGCCGTCCCTGCTTCCCGGGCGATTTCACTGATAGAAACATTCTCGTACCCTTTTTCGCGGAAAAGCCGGAGAGCCGTTGTATAAAGCTCCTTTTTGGTCTTATCCCCTTTCGTCTCTCTGTGCTTTCCTTTTGCCTGCTCTTCGATTTGACGCAACATAACGGCCTCCTGTTTCCTTATATTCTTTCTATTAGTATAACAGATAGAAAATGGTGCTGGGAACCGCCTGGCTGGCCCGAAAAGAAAAACAGGGCTGCAGGACATCAGTTTTGCTTGCCGATATCTTCTGCAGCCCTCTTGCATAGGGAACGCTGTACGTTCTTTTTCTCAGTGCACAAACAGGACGGACAGGATGTATACCACAATGATGGTAGTGATCCCCATGACTCCGGTCATACCGGTCTGGCATTTATAAGCCTGGGAAGTACTCATATCCGAAAACTGGGAGACCACCCAGAAATAGGAATCATTGGCATGGGAAACGGTCATGGAACCGGCCCCGATGGCCATGATGATCAGCACCCGTCCCAGAGGAGAGGTAAAGCCCATGGCCCCCAGCATAGGAGCCACCATGGCGGATGTGGTGATCATGGCCACTGTGGAGGCCCCCATAGCGCATTTCAGCAGTGCCGCGATGATAAAGGGCAGGAACACCCCCACCCCCATGCCCATCAAAGAAGAGCTGATGACATCGGCAATGGGGAGCTTCTGGATGATGGCCCCAAAGGACCCGCCGGCCCCAGTAATGGCCAGGATCCCTGCAGAACTGGTGACCCCTTCCGTCACCCAGTCCAGCACATTTTTCTGTTCACTGCCGGGGATCAGGGTCATGGCCAGGAACACCCCTAGGATCAGGGCGATCACCGGATTCCCGATGAAGGAGAAGAAATATTTCACTGCCCCATTCCCAAAAGGAGCAGAAGGGAAATCCCCGATGGATTTGATGGCAATCAGCAGGATGGGAACCAGGATGGGAGAGAAACTGTGGAGAGCCCCCGGCAGTTTTCCGTATTTTTCCACCAGTTCTTCCACTGTGAATTCTGGATTGGCCGGAATATCGATCTTGGAAGAAATGTATTTGGCATAGAGATAGGCTGCTAAGGTAGCCGGGATGGAAATCACCAACCCCACCAGGATGGTCAGTCCCAGATCCGCATCCAGGGTCCCGGCCATGGCAATGGGGCCAGGGGTCGGTGGAACCAGGCAGTGAGTGGCATAAAGGCCTCCGGAAAGGGCCGTAGCCATGACCGCCAGGGAAATATTGGACCGAGCTGCCAAAGCCCGGGAAATAGGGCTCAGGATGACAAATCCAGAATCACAGAAAACCGGGATCCCGGTCACATACCCGGTAATGGCCATGGTCAGCACACTGCGGCTTTTCCCCACCAGTCCCAGGATGGTATTGGCCATGGTCAGAGCCGCACCGGTCTTTTCCAGGATGGTCCCGATGATGGTCCCGCAGAGGATGACGATACCGATATTCCCCATGATGCTGCCGAACCCATTTTTGATGATGACAATGACCTTTTCCGACGGGATCCCGCAGACCAGTCCCACCAGGACAGAAATCACCGTCATCACCAGGAACGGATGCATATTGAATTTCTGGATGGCAATGATCATCAGCAGTACAGCAACGAAAATCACCAGAAAATAGAACATGATACTCCTCCTTACTTTTTCCCCTTGTTCTCTGCCAGCAGCAGACGGATCACAAATTCTCTGGCAAACCCTGAAGTATTCTCCAGGCCCAGTCCTTCATACAGTCGGTGGAGCCGATACTGCAGGGTGTTCTTGTGGATGGCAAGTCTGTCCGCCGCTTTCTGGAGAGCTCCTTCTTCCTCATAATAAGCCCGCGCCGTATCCAGCAGCATCCGTACCTGGCCGGGAGGGACTCCCTGCTCCAGTTGATGGAGTTTCCGCCGAGCCAGGGCACCACCCCCATGATTTTCCATCCGGGCCAAGAGATAACAGACGGCATCTTGGGGATTTTCTGCAGAAGCAACAGCTCCTTCCCCCTCCTCCAGAAGGAGCTCCACTTCCCTCCCCGCTTCCGGCAGTTCTTCCAAGGTTCCGCAGCAATGGCTAACCGCCAGCTTCAGAAAAGATTTCCGTTCTGCCTGATCCAGGAGTTTTCCCAAGAGACCCTCTCGGATTTCTCCTAGATTCCGGAGCCGTTCCCTTTCCCCTTTTTCCAGAGAATGGAGCACCAGCAGGATCTGGCCCGGCATCCCGAAAAGATTTCCCCGGCGGAGCAGCCGGTCCGTTTCCCACCAACTGTCCATCTGTTCTGCCAAGTCCTGGAGCGTTTCCGTGTCCTGCTGCGCTCCGATCCCTAGCAGTATAAAAGGCGGCTGCAGCTGCAGTCCCAGCGCCCGGCAGAGGCTCCGGGCCTCATCATTTTCTTCCCGGATCCCGGAAAGCAGCATCTGCAGCAAACGGGTGCGGTTTTTCTGGCGGGATTTCTTTTCCCGGTACTGCCTCTGCTGCCGGAAGAACTGGGTCACATAAACCCCCAGCAGATTCGCCGCATCCCGGATTTCTTTTTCTTCTCCGTAAAGTCCCACCACCCCGATGACCTGTCCGTTATCCAGTATGGGCAGATTGGCGCCTTCTTTGGCCCCAGGATATCGGCTCACATTCTGCGCATCGATGATCACCGGTTTTCCGGTTTCCGCCGCCAGCCGGGCTCCATGATGATAGGTCCCGATCCGTTCCTTTTCTGTAGAAGCCAAGATGGTCCCATCCGCCGCCATGATGTTGATGGTCCGCCCACTGACCAGAGGAGATGTCGCTTCTACGAAAGCCTGGGCCAGAGCTGCAAATTCCGTCTGTTTCAAGTGGTTCATAGTCTTCCTTTCATTCCAGGAATAAGGTATCTCCAGCCCCGAGATACATGGCATGGAGGTCCGGTTCTTTCCTGACCCGTTCCCGGAAGGTTTCCCCTGTACAGTGGTTGAAGCCGATCAATTTCATCCCGAACTTCTTCATCTGCACTAGGGTTTCCCCGATCCGCGCTTCGGAAGCTTCCATCAGGTGGGTACCGCCGGCCACCCCGATGATGGGCTGTCGGTATTGTTCCTGTACAGAAGACAGGATGTTCAAGATTCCCGGATGGGAACAGCCCACCAACACGAACAGCCCTTCCTTTAGCTGATGGACCAAACAGATCTCATCGTCGAAGAGATCCGGATTCCATTCCTCACCTTGACGCAGCCGGAACCGCTCCGGAATGGTTTCGAAGGAATGGCTCCGCCGGAATCCTGTCATCACGGAAACGGAAGGTGACAGCGGAAGCACTCCGCTGCACTCTTTGTGGAGGATACCCTTCTCTTCCAGGAAATTTTCGTCGAAACCCACCCCCAGATAGGTGGCCCGGATGTCTTCCACCGCATATTTTTCTGTAAAATATCCCTTCCCGGTCACAAAAGGCGCCCGGACCCCCGCTTCCACAAAAGCCGGGTACCCGCCCCCATGGTCATAGTGCCCATGACTGCCCACAGCAAACTGGATGCTTTCCAGAGGCACATCCAGCTTCCGAGCATTTTCCACTGTGTCCGGGCCCGGTCCAAAATCGAACAGGACCTTTGCATCCGGGAACTGGGCATAGAAAGACAGGCCGTGTTCATGCTTCAGGCCAAGATTCTCTCCAGCGCAGTTGTCCATCAGCGTAACCAGTTTCATCGCCTCACCCCATTCTTCAACAAACGCCAATGAATAGACAAATAATTCTAACTTTATTATAGCAAACCCCGTTATTTTTTCATTGGTCTGGAGACTAAAATTCCAAGCTGATTTTCGTTCCACCCCGATTTCCAATAAAAATAGGACAGGGAGTGTAAAAAAATCTGCATTCCCCGTCCCGCAATGTTGGGTATCGTTGCTGTTGTTATTTTTTTATAGTTTCTCCTTTGCGCACCATCCCCTGGAGTTTCTTGACAAAGGCCGCCGGTGTCGTTCCCATATAGTCTTTAAAGACCTTAGTAAAATAACTCTGGTCATAATACCCACAGGCCTGGGCAGTTTCCGCCAGGGAACAGAAAGGATTTTCCAGCAGCCGCTGCAGCACGCTCTGGAAACGGATATTATTCAATGCGGTCTTAGGTGCCAGCCCCACATGTTCCAGCATCACCTTCTGGAGATACCGAGCACTGTAGCCAGTTTCTTTTTCCAGCTGGGCAATCTGCAGTGAGCCGTGACGCTGCAGTGCATCTTTCATTAGATACTGGACCAATCCATCACTGGTATCCCGCAGTTTTCGATTTTTCCATTCCCCAATGAACCGTTTGACGATTTCCATCTGGTTGTCAAAACCGTCTGCCAGGGCGATTTCTTCTGAAAAACTCCCTACTCGGATAAAGTCTTCCAGCGGAGCTTCCACATCCGTCACTTCATGGCTGGGAATTCCGAACAAACGAGTAAACTGCCCTGGGAAGAATTGGCAGCAAAGGATATGGTGAGCCCCATAGAGAGGGACCTTTTTACTTTTGTTCAACAAACCGCAAATGATGGCCTGGGGTTTGTCCTTTTCCAAGGAAAACATGATTCCCAATAGGCCGATTCCCGGTACACTAGTCAGCCCATCTATATCAGGCCCAGCCGCCAGTTCGTAAGCCACTGCCACGGGTCCTCCCAGGTCAGGGTCCATCAGTATGGAACGGTTTTTCTTTTCCGCCTCCCAGAAGGGCTGTACTGATAAGATTTTTGCGTATTTTTCTGTTTCTTCCATGCCGATTTCCCCTTATTCCTAACCGTGCAGTTCTGATTTTTACCAAAACCGTTTCCGAAAATTCCTAGATGAATATAGTATAAATATAATACGATATTGGCAAAAGAGCAAACAAAACATAATGAATCCAGTTATTCTATGTCGTCCTCATTATTTTCAGTGTATTAAAATTTTTCTTTCATTTATATCGAGTCCATGCAAAACAGAAAGGAGTTTTATTATGCTGCTGGCAAGTTGGATCATCACATTTCTCCTCATCATCGGCTTTGGCATTTATGCCGGGACCCGTATCACAAAATCGGACCAATGGAACGGTAGTGACCGATCCATGGGGATTTTTTCCGTAGGTGCCATGCTGGGTGCTTGGCAAATTGGAGGCATGAGCATTGTCGGAGCTGCTCAGAACGGATACACCATGGGGATTGCTGGATGCTGGTACTCCATTGCCGGCGGTGTCTACTTTCTCTTGATGGCAGCTTTGGCCAAGCCCATGCGGAAGTACATGAAAGCCAGTTCTCTTCCCGTCTTTTTGGAAAACCGCTACGGTTCTTCTGTTTCCAAAGTCCAAGCCTATATCTGGATCATCTTCGGTATCCTCTATGTCCCCATCCAATTGAAAACAGTCGCTTCTGTCATCCAGATGGTACTGCCCGGTATCAGCCTCAATCTGGCAATGTTCGTAGGAGTGACCATCGCTGCTGCTTATACAGGCTTTGCCGGCATGAAAGGTTCCGATATCATCGGCCGTATCGTCTGCATCGCCACCTATGTACTCCTGATTGGTTTCGTTTACCAGAATCTGAATGATATGGGTGGATACAGCGGGCTGCTGACCCATCTCCCTTCCGGTTACAACAACCTGACGGCCATGCCCGTCCAACAGATTGTTGCCTGGGCCGTAGGCGGTGCCCTGACCACCATTGTCAGCCAGGCAGCTCTCCAGCCCATGTTTGCTGCAGAAAGCGATCACGCAGCCACCTGGGGATGTATCCTGGGCTATGTCATCGCAGCTCCTATCTGTATCCTCACTGCCATCATCGGTATGATGGCCAAAGCCAATACCAGTGCGCTGGGAGACGGTGCCAGCGCCTTTGCCTGGAGCATCGCCCATCTGTCCCAGCCTCTGGTTGCAGGCATCATCTTCGCGGTCATCACGATGATTGTAGCCGCCACCATGGCCACCATGATGATGGCGACCGGCACTGTCATTTCCAATGTGTATTCCAAGCAGATCAATCCCCAGGCGTCCGATTCCACAGTACTGAAAGTTTCCCGCTGGGGCACCATTGCCGTAGCTTATATTTCTCTGGCAGTAGGCTTCCTGATTCCCTCCGCCCAAATGGTCAATATGTTCCTGACTTTGAACTATCTAGTCTACGCACCTTTCAGTTTCACCGTCATCGCCGGTCTGTTCTGGGATAAGGTTACCGCCAAAGCTTCTCTGTTCAGCATCTTTTCCGGTACCATCATTGCACTGATCTGGATCTTTGCAGGACTCAACAGCAAAATCAACGTGGTTTATCCTACCATCGCCATCAGCTATCTGGTCGGTTATCTGGCCACGAAAAGCTCTCACCATTGATTGATTCTGTTTTATAAAAGGAGGTCTTTCTTATGCCGAATCATCCTTATTTGGGCTATCAGCTGAATGATATCTTCTATTATCGGCCCTATCCTTATGGAAACCAGGGAGCTGTATCTTCCAACAGTCCTTATGCCACAGCTGCTGGTCTGGAAATCCTGAAAAAAGGCGGCAATGTATTCGATGCAGCCTGCGCCGTTTCTCTGACTCTAGGCCTGGTGGGACCTTATCATTCCGGCATTGGAGGCGGGTGCTTCTATGTCTTTTATCATAAAGAAAGCAACCAATTCTACTGCTGTGACGCCCGGGGTGTCGCTCCCATCCATGCTTCTTCTGATATGTTCCTGGATGCAAATGGCAATGTAGATCTTAACCTGACCGAATTTTCCGGCCGTTCCACAGCTGTCCCCGCTTTATACCGGGCACTAGATGAAATCCTGCAGAAATATGGAACCATGAGCTGGGAAGAGGTTTCTGCCCCCGCCATCGATTTGGCCAGAAAAGGTTTTTATTGTGGCTTCCCTTACGCCCGCATTTCCGATACTCCGGAGGCAGAGCACAACCGCGATGCTTATGAAGGATTCAGTGATTACTATCTCCATGATGGGAAACCTCGGATTTATGGTGAAAAAATCACCAATTCAGATTTGGCTGATACCATGGAACAGGTCGCCCAAAAGGGAGTTGACTGGTTCTATACAGGCCCCATCGCCGATAAAATCGTTCAATATGTGCAAAAGAACAAAGGTGTCATGGTCAAAGAAGACCTAGTCAATTGCAAACCGAAAGCCCGTACCCCAGTTCGAGGAACTTTCCGAGGATACGATATCATTTCCATGGCACCTCCTTCTTCTGGAGGTACTCATGTAATCCAAATGCTCAATATCCTGGAAAACTTCGATCTGAAAGCCATGGGGTACCATTCGGCGGCGGCTACCCATGTGATTGCGGAAACTATGAAAATGATGTTCGCTGATCGTTCCGTAGCCATGGGAGATCCGGATTTCGTGAAAATCCAACTGGATAAATTGCTTTCCAAGGAATATGCTGCCCAATTGGCAGAAAAGATCGATATGGACCATGCCCAGGAATTTGCCCCCACAGAAGGCATTGAAGCCAAATCCTATCCTGGATGTACCACCAGTTTCTCCATCATGGACCGGTTCGGAAATGTCTTTGCCCAGACCCAAACCATCCGCAACTGGTGGGGCTGCGGGGTAGTGATTCCCCATCGGGGCTTCATCATGAACAATGCCATGGCCGATTTCAGCCCCAAAGCAGGCGTCCGGACCACCCAAGGCCTGGCCTATGGGGAAGCGAACTCCGTCCAACCCGGTAAGACACCGCTTTCCAGTATGTGTCCCACCCTTGTATTCAAGGATGGAAAACCGGTACTGGCCGTAGGCTGTGCCGGCGGTCCACGGATCATCACCAGCGTTCTCCAGATGATCATCAACACCTTGGAATACGGACGCATGATGGAACCAGCTGTCCGAACTCCCTTCATGTGCTGTCTCACAAAGGAGCAAGGCCTGGAATTGGAAGATGGGTTCTCGCCTGATACCGTTGCCCTATTGGAAAAGAAAGGTCACAAAGTCATCGTTCCGCCCAATGTAGGAGTGATGTCCTGTATGCCCAATGGCATCATGTACAAAGATGGACTGTTCTATCCAGCTGGGACCAACCGGGTAGACGGAGGCGGCGGAGTACTGACACAAGATGGATCTATCGGAATCGACGGATTGTGTTTTAAATAAAGATATATAAGAAAAGGGACTGCGAACCATACCGGGCATGATCGACTGGTTAGGTTCACAGTCCCCTGCTCTTTTTCCTACCATTCCCCTCACGATTTTCAGCTGTCTTTCCCTGTGATATACTTAATTCAGAATCTTCCATTTTTATTTCACAGGAGGTAGGACCATGCCATTTATTACAACCAACGACAATGTATCCATTTACTACGAAATCCATGGAGAAGGAAAGCCTTTGTTCATGCTTCCCGGCTGGACCTGTTCTACGAAATTCTGGAAATACAATGTAGAGGAACTTTCCCGGCATTTCCAGGTTGTCCTGATGGATATGCGGGGCCATGGGGAATCTGAAAAAGTGCTCCACAGCCACCGCATTTCCCGGTACGCCATGGATGTGAAGAATTTGCTGGATGCCTTGGACCTGAAAGATGTTACGGTACTGGGCTGGTCCATGGGCGCTTCCATCCTCTGGAGCTATATCGAATTGTTTGGGAACTATCGGATCGACAGCCTCATCTGCGTGGATCAGTCTCCGGCCCAATATGTGAAACCTGACTGGCCCTGGGGACAGAAAGCCTGTTTCGATGTAGAAACCTTCATGGAAACCTGTTTCGCCGCCAAAAGTGATCCCCGAGGAGCTGCAGAAGGGCTTGTGGGGGCCTGTCTGAAACATGCTCCTTCAGCCGAGGACCACAAAATGCTGGTGGATGAAATCTGCAAATGCCCGCCCTATGTGCGGATCGAAATCATGCGGGACCACACCAACCTGGACTGGAGGGATTTCCTGCCTCACATCCAGCTTCCTACCCTGGTCTGCTGCGCCCGGGAAAGCAAGGTCTTCGATGTGCACGGAAGTGCCTGGGTCGGAGAAAACATCCCCGGCGCCCAAACAAAGATTTTTGAGGACTGCAGCCATATGCTGTTCTGGGAAAAGTCGGAAGAGTTCAATCAGTGTGTCATCAGCTTTATTGAAGGGCTGAAGAAATAATGCCCAAGCTGTAACAAAGTCCCATAAAACGCAAAGCAAAGGCCCGCTGGACTGGCATTTTTGAACATGCCGTCCAGCGGGTCTTTTTTCTTCCTTTGGAGTTATTTTTTCATCATATCCACAGTCCGGATCATTCCATCCGGGTTAGGAACAAACCCCTCGATTTTCTTGGATAATCCAAAGACATTGTTGTCATGATACAGGAAAATATAGGGTTCATCCTCACTCAGCTGGGCCATGATCTGCTGGTACATTCCTTTTCTCTGGTTCTGATCCGTCAATCCCCGGGCTTTTTCCAGCAGTTCGTCTACAGCAGGATTGCTGTATTTCATATAATTCATGCTGGTTCCCGTATGGAACCAGTCATACAGATTGCCGTCCGGATCCATCCGGCCGCTCCAGCTGATGGTGGCTGCTTCAAAATCGCCTTTTTTGCCCCGGTCCAGCAAGGTTCCGAAGTCCATTTTCTGGATCTGCATATCAATATTGATTGCCTTCAGCTGTTTTTGGATGACCTGGCAGACCTGTTGGGAAATGGGATCTGTATCAGTCTGGATCGTAAAGGAAAATCCTTCTGCCTTCCCTGCTTCAGCCAACAATTTCTTTGCCCCTTCAATATCCTGGGCAGGCGCCTTGTCCAAAGCTTCATCATATGCCCAGCTAGATTTGGACAGGGCAGAATGGGCAGGTGTGCCCACTCCGGAAAGGGCAACAGAAACGATGGCATTTCTGTCCAATGCCTTATCGATAGCTTGCCGTACCCGTTTATCCTTGAATTTTTCGTTGGCCGTATTCAGGACAATCCCTTTGAATCCAGGACTGGGTTCGTTGATAACAGCAAAGGACTGTTCGTTCTGGGATTTCTTCACTTCATTGAGTGGGAACCGGTTGATCATGTCCACTTGTCCGCTTTTCAGATTGACCAAAGCAACGTTCCCATCGGTCATGATCTTATAAACAAGAGTATCTGCTTTGGGAGAATCCTTCTTCCAATAATCCTTGTTTTTAACCAGGACGATACGATTGCCTTTAGACCTTTCTTTAAAAGCATAAGGGCCCGTCCCCACAGGGTGATTCAAGAACTTTTCTTCATCTTTCTTCACGGCAGTGGGAGAACACATCATGCCTGCACGGTCTGTGAGATTGGCCAGCAGCGGTGCATAAGGCACATCCAGATCCAGTTCGACGGTGTAGGGATCAATCACTTTTATGGCAGTGACAGCTTTCAGTTCATTCCTTCTGTTGGACTTTTTCTGTTTATACCGTTCCAGATTGAACTTTACCGCCTCCGCATTGAACTCTGTTCCATCATGGAATTTGACTCCCTTCCGCAAATGGAAAGTGTATTTTTTCCCATCCGGGCTGATTTCCCACTTTTCGGCCAGCATGGGAACGATATTCCCCTTGCTGTCAAGATCCACCAGTTTATCAAAGACAGACTGGAAGACCATGCGGTCAACAAAGGCTGTCGACATCATAGGGTCTAGCTTAGGCGGGTCCTGGTGCAATGCGATATTGATGGTCTTTCCTCCGCTCCCGGAGCTTTTCCCACCTCCGCAGCCTGCACTCAGCATCCCCAAAGCCAAAATACCCGGCAGAAGCAAACTCGTGATCTTTTTCCATGATGTTTTCATAGATTCTCCCCCCATCCAGATCTAATCTTAAAGAAGAGCCGTTATGGTTGAATCAGATGACAAGCAGCAAAATGATTTTTCCCCACCTCCCTAAGTTCAGGGATTTTTTCACTGCATATCGGTTTTGCATAAGGACATCTTGTATGGAATACACATCCTGAAGGCGGATTCGAGGCACTTGGGATGTCCATTCCCAAAAACATCTTTTTCTTTTCTCGGCGCCGGTCAAGTCTGGGAGACGCAGCCAAAAGGCCCTGGGTATAAGGATGCAGGGTATGGGTAAACAATTCTTCTGTTTCCGCCACTTCCATGACTTTTCCCAGATACATGACAACGATCCGATCACTGATGTAGCGGATCACGGACAGGTCATGTGATATGAACAAATAGGTGAGCTGATACCGTTTCTGCAGATCCTGCATCAAGTTCAGGATCTGGGCCTGCACAGAGACATCCAGGGCAGATACTGCTTCATCAGCGATAATCAGTTCTGGTTTATTGATCAATGCCCGTGCAATGGCAATCCTTTGCCACTGCCCCCCGGAAAATTCATGAGGATAACTGCTGTAATGGCGATTATCCAGCCCCACTTCTTCCAGCAGGTTCTCTACTGCTTGCCTGCGGCTCTGGGCATTTCCAATCTGATGGATGAGAAGTGGTTCTTCCAGAGTCCTTCCAATAGTCATCCGCGGATTCAGTGATGCATAGGGGTCCTGGAAGACCATTTGTACAGAGTTGCGCAGCTGGCGCATTTCTTCCGGAGACAGCTGCACAATATCCTTCCCATGGAAAAGCACTTTTCCGTCAGTGGGTTCGATCAGCCTCAAGATTGTTTTCCCCAAAGTTGATTTTCCGCAGCCAGATTCTCCGACAATACCCACTGTTTCACCTTTATTCACGGCAAAGCTCACATCATCGACGGCTTTTACGTCTCCTTTTTTACGTCCCGGAAGCCCTCCGTTGTCATAAATCGGGAAATACTTCTTCAAATGCTGGATCTCTAAAAGCGGTTCTCCGTTTGTCAACTGACTGCACCTCCCTGTACTCCTTCTCCGTTGCAGTAAAGGCAGCGCACCGATCTGTGTTCATCCAGACGCCGAAGCGGAGGCGACGCCATACGGCAGAGCTGGGTACAGTACTGGCAGCGGTCTGCAAACTTACACCCAGTGATTTTGGTTCCTGGCGGAGGGACCGTACCCGGTATACTGTACAGCCGTTCTCCTCCCAGCCACCGTTCCGGCATAGAATTCAAAAGCCCTTGGGTATAAGGATGCAGGGGATGATCCAGCAGATCATCGATGGCAGCTGTTTCCACGATCTGCCCAGCATACATCACATACACATATTTGCACATTTCAGCCACTACTCCCAAATCATGGGTAATGAGGATGATCGCCATATCCAGCTCATCTTTCAGGGCATTCATCAGGTCCAGGATCTGTGCCTGCACGGTCACATCCAATGCCGTAGTGGGTTCATCTGCAATCAGGAGTTTGGGATTGCAGGACAAAGCCATGGCAATCATGATCCGCTGCCGCATCCCTCCTGACAGTTCAAAAGGATAACTTTTCAGCATCTGTTCGGGTCTCGGTATCTCTACTTTTTTCATCATATCGATGGCCTTTGCTTCAGCTTCTTTCTGGCTGATTCCCTGATGCAGGATGATCCCTTCTGTCAGCTGTTTTCCCAAAGTGTAAACTGGATTCAAAGAAGTCATGGGTTCCTGGAAAATCATGGACATGGCATCCCCTCTGACTTTTTCAAGTTCAGATTCTTTAAGAGAAAGGAGTTCTTTTCCTGCCAGTTTGATACTGCCGTGACTGATGCGGGAGTTGTGGGGATCAAGGAGCTGCATAACAGCCAGGGATGTAGTAGATTTTCCACACCCTGATTCTCCTACCAGCCCAACGGTTTCACCAGGAAAAATATCCAGGGATAAATGATCGACTGCTGTAATACTCTTTCCTCTGTCCAAAAAATCAACGCATAAATCTTTTATCTGCAATACTGGTTCTGTCATGGCACGCATCCCCTTCTTCAGTCTTTGATTTTGGGATCCAGAGCACGGCGCAGCCCATCTCCCATCAGGTTAAACCCCAGGACAACAATGGAGATGGACAATCCTGGAAAAAATGCCACCCATGGCTGTGTGCCCAGATAGCTTTGTGCAGTACGCAGCATGGAACCCCAGCTTGGCTGTTCAGGGCTTGCACCCAAACCGATATAAGATAGGCCTGCTTCAGAAATAATGGCACTGGCCATAGCCAGCGTAATCTGGACCAGCAGAGTAGGCATGACATTCGGCAGGATATGAACAACTGCAATCCGCAGATCCGAACAGCCAATGGAACGTGCAGCCTGAACATATTCCAGATTTTTGATTTGGATGACCTGTGCCCGGGTGATCCGGATAAAAGCTGGCAGGAATCCGATCCCGATGGCCAACATGGCATTCATGAACCCTCCGCCCAGCATGGCCGCCAAGGCAAGTGCCAGGACCATAGAAGGAAATGCCTGGAGGGCATCTACGATCCGGGTAATGATCCACTGATCGATGAAGCCGCCTTTATATCCACTGTACAGACCAATGGGAACCCCCACGCAGAAAGCAAATGCAACGGGCAGGATTGCCGCCGCAGCCGTCAACCTGGACCCGTACACAAGACGGGTAAAAGCGTCCCTCCCCAGATCGTCTGTGCCAAAGATATGTGTTCCTCCCGGAGAAGCCAGGACAGCACTGTAATCCTGA